>MDSX01105388.1_pt1 | contig 23689 bp, 2 predicted proteins | sample 811141 | NCBI WGS metagenome assembly MDSX01 (sample SAMN05326642, study PRJNA326480) | marine metagenome | isolation source: seawater | place: Atlantic Ocean: South East | collected 2010
AAGGATCTTGCTAAGTCTAAGACTATTTACAAAAATCCATTTTTAGAAAAGGAGCTTGAAAAGTATGGTCTAAATACAGACAAGACTTGGAAGTCTATCTTAAAGAAAGATGGTAGTGTGCAACACTTAGATTTTCCTTCTAAAGAAGTATTTAAATCATTTGTTGAGATATCTCCAAAAGAGATTGTATTACAAGCAGCGCAAAGACAGAAGTACATTGATCAGTCACAGTCATTAAACTTAATGATTGATCCGTCAGTATCAGCTAAAGATATTAATAAGCTTTACATGTATGCTTGGGAAGAAGGTGTAAAAACCTTGTACTATCAATTTAGTAAAAGCAGTGCACAAGACTTTGCCCGTAATATATTAGAATGTTCTAGTTGTGAGGGTTAGTATTTTATTACTGTTGGTTTGCCTAGGTTGCAAACCTCAGTATAATCCTAGTAAAGATCCAGATATATTAGACTTGTATATAGATGGTCAAGATACAATCATTTATACTAAACAAGACTCAATAAGGGATGAATATGAAAGGCGTATCTTCATAGACTCAGTATATCATGCAGAATAAAAAAAGAACCCCCGGCAATTACACCGGGGGTTTTTATTAATCTCTTTTAGTCTACGTAGAACTTTCTATTCTGATCTAGATTATCAAATCTTTTAATAGAACTTAAGAATGGTAGTATGTCAGCCCATTCTTTACCAGCTTTAAGCTTACCTTTATTTTTACCTCTTTGATAAACATAGTCTTTATCTTTAGCAAACTCTTCATCACTATAGTATATGGCACCCATACCTGAAGTAAATGTTACCCATAAAGCTTGTGCAAAATTTTCTAAAACACTAGCAGAAGCTATAGGATTCTTTATAAGCTGATAAGCTTGCGGTGTACCAAACCCAGGCCAGAATGCCACAAGTTCTTTTCCTGCTCTATCAACATTATATTTAGCTAAGTTTTTTAGTCTTTTCTCAATGTAACCATCATCGTCTTCATCTGGTAGCAAATCATCTAATAAACTACTTAAAGCAAATACTAAAAACACAACACCTATCTCTCCAATAGTTTGATAAGCATTTTGTATTTTCTCATTTACTCTTTTATCTACATGACCATAATCAACACTTTCAGCAGCTTGATTTTTAAAGTCTTTTAATAATTCTTCTCTATAGTTTTTTTCTAAGTTACCTACTTGATTTAGATTCTTTAGAGAGTAAGCCATAAACTTAGCAAAAGATCTATAACGTCCTTCTGTCCATCCTAAATTTTCATCATAATATTCACTTCTCATTCTATTTTTAAGCAATGGTGCAACCCACTTCTTAAATTGTATTGCAAGCTTTCCTAAAAAGTGGCCTTGTAAAACCATTCTATCTGCTCTTGCATAACTACCGTGAACTCTTTTGTTTACTTCTCTTATATTATTTCTAAACTGTCTTCTATAGTCTGTATTCCATTCTATTTCATTACCGTCTCTATCTAAGATCTTATACTTCTTTGTATCAACCTCAATTTTCTGTGTGGTATGATTAAACGTAGAAGCATCATAAAGATTCATTTCATTTCCACCTTCATCAACAGCAGTCATGGAAGCAACCATGGCCATACCTTGTTTTGTTTGAACATTGTATTCAAATGAATCATTTAATAAATAGAACCAGTTTGCTGCTTTTTGAACATAACTTTCACCTTCTTCCACAGCACCTGTCTCTCTTATCTCTACATCAGAATCCATCATTCTTAAAGCATCAACCCAACCTTCCCATTTAGTCATTGGTTTCTTAGGATCATAGATACCTTTTTTACCATCAATAATATGACCTGTTCTTTTTATTTGTTTTAGTATAACCTGCTCTTTATTAAAAGCAGCGGTCATTTGTAAATATGCTTTTCTTTTATAATACTTTGCACCAATAAGTTCTAAAGTATTATTCAATCTACCAATAATTAAATTATTAATGTTACCCATCGGGTTAGTTGCAACATAAGCAAAAGAAGAATATTGCATTAAACCATTGGTCATTTTTTCTAATGCATTTTGCGTGACATTCTCATTATCATAGTAGACCATACTAGCCCATTTCTTTATTCTCTTCTTAATGTTCTTTTCTATCTGATCTTCTTTGTTACCTACAGGTTTAAAATAATCTTTGGTCTTACCTACAATTTTAGCAACCATATCGTTTTTGGATTTCTCTGCTAAAACCTCTCTCTTTTCAGAAACTTTTATAAATGCTTTGACTATATCATCTATAGTTGACATTACTTCATAGTTTTCTGCCATTGAATTAAATTTCAAAAGGCTTGAACCTAAATCTAAACTTAGAGTTTCTGCAGTTGCTTTATTCTCAATTCTATTTAATTGTGCTAATAGCTTTCCTTGTTCTTCATTAAAATATTTAGCAGATACTTTTCCTTGCTTTCTTAATTCTGCTAAACCTTCTATCTTTTTATTTATTGCATCTAAGTCACTTTGTTTTCCTAAGCTTCCTGTAAAGTATATAGGAAGGCTATTAACAACATCACCTTTTTCATTAGTTACAACAGTTCTAAAAGTACCTGTTTCATTAAATATATCACTTCCTTTTCTTTTTAACTTAGCGTATGCTTTAGTAAAGAAACTACCTTCTTCTTTTAGTCTATTAGATATATTAGATTTAATTGTTGGTATCCTACCCACCATTTGTTCTGACATACTTGGTGGTAGTTTTTCAACTAACTCTTTCATGGTAGAGACATAGAAACTATAAAATTCTTTTCTTGCTTTACCCAATGCATCACCAGGTGTAGGATTCATGATTGAATCATACTTGCTGTTTAGCATACTTACTTTTTTGCCTTTTATAATAGCACTATCATTAGCTACTTTAAATTTATTATTAGGTATCCACATTTGACCAGGAGTAACAACTCCAGTTGGGCTACCATCTAATTTCTGTGCAAAGTATGTATCAATGTATTTACCGTTATTATTTCTAAAGTTTCTCCATGCTTTTTCATTAACTGTTCTTTTCTTCTTCCATATAACAGCTCCACTTTCAGTTACAACTGGACTTTCATATTTTGCTCTAAGCTTTTTATATTCTTCAGTGTATCTATGAAAATTACCATCTATGATATTATCTTGATCATCTGCTCTTTCTGCAGTCCAAAACCTTGCTGCTTCTTGCTTGGCCAACCAAAGATCTTTATTATATTTTAGTTGCGCGGCAGTTCCTTCTTCTGTATTATCTATTTCTAAATAAACTTTTTTATTACCATCTTCATCATAAGCTTTCTTTCTAAGTTCACTTATCATGTCATAGTATTGCTGACCTAATCGTTGAACTATAAAGCCAGTAGGTAAACCTTTCTCATCAAACTCAACCATATAATTATATAGGTCTTGAGGTTTAGTACCAGGATCAAGCTTAGCAAGTGTATTAGCATAATTTCTAATTATTAATTCTTTTGCTTGTGCTTTATCTAAATACTCTTGAGCTTTAGCTTTATATATTTTATCTAACGTTGCTAATAAAGTATCTCTACTTGTTGCTAGATCACCAGTTTGATATTCAATAACACCAATGTCTCTAACTTGTGTCAATACTTGTTCTAAATCAGCATCATTAAATTCAGCAGAACTTACAGCCCTAACAGTTTCTTTTACAAAATTAAAAATAGACGCATCTATTAAACCAGTGGTAGTATCATTACCTTTAAGTTTACGCAAACGGCCTTGTAATGCCAACACTAAATTAGCCTGTGTTTTTGATAATGGAGTATTCTCCATTGTACCTAACTCAATTAATGATCTAAACGTTTGACTGTATCTGTCAAAGTTAAGTAAGTAATTTATATAGGTTGGGTCTTTAACATTGTTTGGATCTAGTATGTAATTAGTATATTCTTTTACATCTTTTATTGCTTGTTGTATAACTCTAGTATACTCAGCCTTAATGGCATCTGGACCATTGGTAGCTGCTATTTCAATATTACTAATTGTTTCATTAATAGATTCTATTGTGGCTTGCTTACTTTTATCTAAGCTTACGCCACCTTTTATCTTTTCCAGAGCCTCTCTTCTTTTGAGTAAGTCTAATTGGAAATCTTCTAATGCTTGTAAATATATATCTATCTCAGTCTGAGAATTATTATTTTCAGATTGCTTTTCTTCTTCACTTAAAAAGTCTTCATCTTGAACAGGGTTGTACTCACCGGAATTTTTTCTTTCTTCATTTATTCTAGCTTTCTGCTCATTGGTAGTTTTAGAAGGAATTAATGCATCCACCTTACCTTGCATTTCAGAATCTTTGTGATACTGTATACCTTCTATATCATATGTGCCATCAAAAGTTTTATTACCTTGCTTATCTTTATTGATACCAACTTTAACATGAAAAGTAGATAAAGCCCCACGAGTAGACATAGTATAACCCATGTTCTCTAACATTCTTCTATACAACGCAATTTGTAAATTATGCTGTGCTCTTGTACTCAGACTTGTTGAATCTGTTTTCTGGTTTAATAAAGAATCAGAAGCTAATGTAAATGGTTTATCATAGTATGCAGGATCAGTCTTTAGATAATGCATGCTTGTTTTTAAGTCAATGATTTGTATTTCTCCAGCTGGTGTTATTACAAGTAAATCTGCAGTACCTGCTAAACCTTGATATGTTACCTTTTGTAGTTTTCCATTTTTATCTAATACCTCTCCGGTAATTTGCTGATCATCATAAAGTACAACTTGAGGAAGTACAATACCACCATCACCTTTTATACTCTCTAAGTGAGTTTGTAGATCTACATATATTTTTTCTACCAACTCTGATGAAAGCTCACCCATTTTTCCTTGAAGCTCTTCTATAGAAATACCTGCTGCAATACCATTAAGTATTGTGTCAAAGTCTTGACCTATGGCTAAGTTTAAAGCCACTTCTTCTTCATTAAGTAAAGCACCTTTCATTGCTTTTGTAGCTGATAAATATTCACCTCCGGTCTCTACGTCATGATATGTATGATCTGAATCATCTCTTACAACAAAGTTTGATGAGTCATAAAACTCAGAGTTTTTAGATACACTTAAATCAGTTTCTGTTTTTGTAGATGAACGTGCAACATTAAACATGCGTTTAGCAACTTCTTTTTGTGGTCCTTCTACAGCCTCCTCAATTGCTTTTTTAAATGCTTTCTCGGCATCTTCATTTAAAGAGTATCTAATCTTACCTGTTCTGCGTGTCTCAAATTTAAACTGCATGCCACTTGTGTTAAGTAACTTTGCAATATCAGATAGAGTTGCTGTGTCTTTAATATTACCAGCTCTTAGAGTTCTATTAGTTACAAATAGATTAAGATCTTTAATTACATTCTTAAACCATTCTAACAACTCTTTTATTTTATCCATGAAACTCTTGGTGGGTTTGTTTTCATACTCTTGTCTAAAGTGTCTGACAAGTGCCTGAGTAACAAGCTCAAGGTTTCTTTCTCTTTCTGTAAATCCTTTTTCTTTAGTATAAGCATTAAGTATTTGTTGATTAAGTTCAACAAAATTTAACTTAGCTTCTTTTAATAAACCATTAAACAATGCAGGGTTATCTAAGTATATAGAATCAATTACTGGGTGTAGTACTTCTTCTATTGCAACATCTCCTGTAATTCTACTACCAATTACATAAGCTTGTCCTTTAAAATAAAAAGACTTGACATCTTCCCATTTTGCTTTTGATTTGTATTTAGCATCTATGGTATCGTATATTTCTTTTGCTTCTTTTCTGCTGACATTATTTATTGTAAGGTCCGGAAATATTCTGTCTAGGTGAGCTAATATAGCTTTAGTATTACCAGACATTTTATTCATGCTTGCAGGTAAAGCATCTTGAGGCCTAAATAAATTATCATTAATAACAAACTTAAAGGTTTTGTCTGTTTCTTGCACTTCAACAAGTTGACCAACACCAGTAGGTATATTATTTTTTTGCAACATTGTAATAATTGCTATTGCATTTCTTTGAGCTATTCCTTTATTAGAAGTTCTTGTTCCTTTAATGGTGTTGTTAGCATATATAGCACCTTTAAGTTTACTTGCTTTTCTAGTACCAGTAATATTTGATTCCAGAGCACTTATAAAATCTTTTTTCTTAGCAGCTAGCATGACTCTTCTGTCACTTCTAGTTTTTAAAGCGTCTGTTACACTTGGTATATCTTCAGTATTATTAATTCTCTGAAAAGTATTAATAATATTATCTGTATCTATATTAGTCTTGAACCTTTTCTTTAAAGCTTTATACTCTGCTGTATTTCTATTTGCACACTTTGCCATAACTTATATTATACAAGATTTAATATTATCTAAAAACTCTTCGTCACTATTGTAGTTCATATCCGGATCATTTCTCTTTGCTATGAAGTCTTCCAAAGTTACAATTTTTTGCTCTTTTAGCCTAGCCAATGCTTCTGCATTTAAGTCTATGTTTTCATTCCAAAAATCTGTAATCTCTTTATACTCTTCACTTACGTCTGATTCTTCTGCTTCACTTGCTCCAAACAAACTATCAGCAAATGCACCCATGCTTATAACAGGAGCATCACTTGTATCAACTTCTTCAGTTTCTTCAGTTGAATTTGTGCCATCCGAACTATATTCATCAGAGGATTCTGTGGTTGTACCAAAAGACATATCTATATCACGGTCTTCTAGTTGCTGCATTGTTACTTCTTTGATTGGAACTAACTCTTCTGAATTGTTTTCAGAGAATGTATTTAAATCAATAAACAATTGGTTACCTCTATAAATAACTTCAAAGCCTTTAACTCGTGCTTCTGCTAGAACATCTTGTACTTCTTCTGAGAAGCCTATCATATCATTATCTATAAAACCACCTTCTTCATCTAGACTTGAAACAAACTCTTTAACTGTATTATAACTAGGACGTGTAAAGAATGTACTATCAAACATAAAACCTATTGGGTTTTGATAAATTGAACCTTGCATATCTATCTCTTCATATATACCAGCATTACCTTCTACAATAGATTGTTCAGGATTTATAAGCATTTGTTCTTGCCTTACAGGGCCATATGCTTGAACAAGTTTAAAGTATCTAGTTACTTTTTTTGTTTTACTTATTCTTTTGGTATCACCGTTTGTTACTTTTAAAATAACTGGAAGTTCCACCATCTTAGTTGTTAACCCTGTTTTAGTTGGTTTATTTTTAACAACAAAACCTGCTTTTTTTAGAACACTTTCATTATTCTGTATTTTATCTTTGCTTGTAAATCTTTTTGCACCCTTCTTTTTAGAATTTAAGTTCTTTCGTGAAAGAGTATCTGGTAGTCTTCTTAAATTATGAACATTATCTGATGGAGATAAACGTGCTACTCCTTTAAATATATCTACAATTAGTTTTCTAGAACCACCTGAAAAATCCATAGCAACAGGTAATGTTCTAATTGCCGCTTTACTTGCAGAGTTTGGATCTGATTTATCATTTATAATACCAGTGTCTAAACTATATCCAAATTCTTGTCTAAGTGTTTCATCTATATAATTATATATTTCTTTAGAAGATGTTTTTAGATTTTTAACTTCTTGCTTTGTCATTAATACTTTAGGAAAGACAATTTTTTTATCAGCATTTTTAATCTGTTCTATTTGTTCATCAAATCTTTCTACAAAGTTATTTAAATCATCAATGTCATAAAAAGTTGTTAAATCATATTTTAGAGTTAAACCTACTGTGTTGTCCATTCCTCTTAGACCGTTGGCACCTATTTCTTGTTGATTGTCACTAAAGATATAAAGCTTCTGAGGATTATTTGCAGCAATTCTTGTAGTAACTGATGTAGCAAGTGCTTCAGTATCTTCAAACAATTGACTATATAATTTTACATTTTTCTTTTCATCTAAAATACGTGCTGTTGCTGTAGATTGTAAATACCCTATTGTAAACTCATTTATTAATTTATTAAAATCTACACCAAAGGTTGTTTTAAATAGATCCTTCTTTTTATTTTTAAACATATTAAAGACTTCTTTTGTAGTCACTGTAAAGCTATCCAGAACTTGTGGGGTAATTGCATCTAACAAAGTACCTGCACCAAATTGTAAGCCGTCTTTAACCATCATATAATGAATTATATGTGCAGCTTCAGTTCTTCTTTCTGAGAATAATTCCATAAAGTCAGTCTGCACTCTAAGTCTATCAAGATCACTCCTCTTACCAAAAGTATTAGACTCTAAAAGGTGAATACCTTTTTTATTATCTAACTCTCTTGCATTTTCATTAAATGAAAATTCATTTAAGAATTCATTGTTTGGAAATTCTTGTCTTAGCTCATCAACTAAACTGTGTATATTTAATGCTGTACCTGATTGTGGATATAACATTGCATTACTTAATGATGATAATGCTACAGACTGTCCTCTTTTCTCAAGCTTGTGCATATAAGCTCTGATTGTTAAGTAAGATAATAAATCATCTGATACTTTTTGCAGATCTTGCCCTGTAAGCACTTGAACGTTTGAAGATAAGTTAGAAGTTACTGTGTCAAATATCTCTTTGAATGTTTCTGTTTTACTTAAAAAGATATTAGGTAATATTTCTTTTTCAAAGTGATTGGCAACATTATATAAATTAAATTGCCAAGGTTTGTTTTTGATTATTTTTCTAATATCAATTGGCAATGGTGCATTATTATAAATAGCAGCATCAAATTCAGAATCATTCATATCAATTCCCATGTCTCTTAGGTCACCCAGCCTTTCATCAAAATCAACAAACGTACGCCCAAAGCCTTTTGAAAAATTCATTAAACCTGACATTTTACCAACAAAGCTTTTTAAATCATGAGCTGTAACAAATTGTTTAAGTATAGAATATAAACCTACTGCTTGATTATATTCTAGATCAATAGCAGGTGTGTCTGATAAAGATGGATTAGAAGCTTGCTGATATAATAAGTCATCTGTAACTCTAGTCACATCTGTCTCTATACCTGGATGTTCTCTTGTTAGCGTTTCCATTATATCAGTGATTCTTTTTCTTATGCCTTTTCCTGCACCAATAGTAGTTTGAAAATATTCATCTCTTATGTATGCATTATTTACTAATAAAATTGAAGTCTTAATTGGTACACCAAGTTTAGTTAAGGTTGTAACTACACTAAGTGCATCTCTATTTAAACCAAGCTTTGCTGCCAAACGTTCTTTTGCGTTATCCGTCATTGCTGTAATTAAAGCAGAAATTATATATTGTGTTCTTTCACCTTTTACTACAACTTCAACTTCTTTACCTTTTACTTTTTTCTTTATTACTCTTCTTTCATACTGTTCTCCAAAATTAGTATAGTCAATTCCGTTAAAAGATACTTGACGTATAACTTGCCCTTTTACAGACAAAGTTCTCATTTTAACTCCCGCTTCACCTAAAACATTTAAATAAAGATTAGGTAATACAGCGGCTCCAATAGAAGCAGCTCCTTCTTTGTTATTTGAAAACCCTTTAAATTTACCTAATAAATTATCTACATCTAAACCGTCTTCTCTAAAAAGCTCAGCCAATTCAGGCAATTCTGTTTGTATATAATCTCTAACCTCAAGTAAAGGATCTAAAACAGCAGGGTCATATGCAATAGGGTTAACACCATCTTTTGTTGCAACAGTATTACCTTCGTTAGACCACATAGCAAACTTATAATCTAATATCTGATTATTTAAAGCAGCTTCATAAGGCATACCTTTTTTCTTTACATGTGCATCAAACTTCTTTTGTGTTGTAGGAAGATTTAATACTTTAAGTGCTCTTAAATAATCTTCTGATAAACCTGTAAGTTCTTTGAATTCACTTAGCTCTTCTTCACTATAACGCATAAACTTTTGGAAGTCGGTCTTAGCTTTTTCAAAAGCATCAGCATAAATGCTATTACCTTGTACTCCTGCTTCTTTTACATAATGTATGTAATCTCTAAACTGATCTGTTTTAGATCTTGATAGGTCACCATACTCTACATAATTATTGTCTCCGTCTTTATACCATTCTTTTATATGTGTGTATACTTTATCAATATCAAAATCCGCTCCTGATATTTCAATTAACTCTTTTGAGAATATTGCAGTTGATCCATAAAATGCAGGTAAAAAGTCTACAAATTTAGTTGCATAAGCAGAATGTTTATCTTGAGATGGAATACGAACAGCAAATGCTTTTTGTACAACGTCAGGCATTTTAATATTAGTTCCATCAAAGTCTTCTGCTATTTCTGCAAAGTGTGCAGGTGCTAAACCTTCTGAATATCTTTGACCCGTAAAGTTACCTTTGTTGTCATACTCTTTTAAATTGTGTCTTAGTTGATCTAACACAACAACGCCTTTACCACCAGAGTTTTCTAATGCTGCTTCTAAACCTATCAGCTTACCGTCTTCATCTGCTCTTATTTGTATAGCAGGTGGGTTGTCTAAAAAGTTATAATACTTCTCTCTAATTATTTCATGCTTATCAGGATTACCATTTTCATCAACAGAAAATACTCTTCTAACAACGTTAACGCCAAAGTCTGACGCAAGTGCTAAAGATAAACCAGGAGATTTTTCAGACATTGTTTGTTTAGCAAAGTAGCTTAAGAACAACTGCTGAAAACTTTTTTGAACCATTGGATTATTTAAGTTATAATCTTTTTCAGGATTAAAATATTCAAGAACATTGCTTGATGCCTGACTTGCTTTTAATGATTCTGATGCAAACTTTAAAAAGTTTTCTAAGTTTACAGTAAGTTTACCTCGTTGTTTACTTAGATTAAGCTCGTTCATTCCAGCCTCAAATGTAAAGTTTGTAATAAGGTTTACTTTACCAAAATATTTAAGATTAAGCCTATTGGTTGTTGCTTTATGATATTCTTCTCTTAATTTACCAATAGGTATTTTACTTTCTACACCGAATGCTTTTACATAAACCTCTGCAGAATCTAAAAGCTCAGAAGTAATAAGACTTTTCATCTGAGTAGGATCTGTAATTATAATTTTGTTTGATGGGTTAACTAATTGTAGACCCATAAACTCAGCCTTAAGATCTGTAGTTACAACAGCATTATCATTAGGATTAAATTCAGAAAAAGCCTCTTCATAAGATAGAGTATTCTTTTTCATCATTTTAGATGCACTTAAAGGTGCAGCAATACCCAATGTATTATTTCCTTGCTCTTCTACTTTCTCTAATCTTAATCTAAGATTGTGTAGTTTTTCATATTGTGGTTTAGGTGTACCATCTACCTTCGTTGTTAATTCAGGGGTAAGTACTACCGCTGACATTTTTAAGAATGTCTGACCGTCACCATATACTAATTTTAATGAATTAAATACAGCACCTTCTTTTATGTATCCTCCTTTACCAAACAGCTCTTCTGCATTAACTCTTTCACCTTTTTCAATTCTATTAATTAAATCAGCTTTTCTTGCATCTAATTGTGCAAAGCCAAATAGCATGTGTCTTAATGCTTTGGTTGTTATATACATTTGAGCATCTGCTCTTTCTCCTTTACCTTTGGCGTATGTACGGTCAAACTCTGGATCAGTAAATGATATAAGAGATATGTTATCATTTGTATGGTTAACACCTAATCTTTCATCAAACACAGGAGAGCTCGCACTTATGTGAGATGCGTTTTGCATCTTAGCTCTTTTAACTTTATCAACTGCATCCTTAAGTGATATAGCTTGATCACCTAAAATTAATTGATTTATAGCTTTTGTATTTAACCAATCATTAAAAAAGATCTGCATTAAATTATGACGTTCATTATCTCTTATGAGATTTAACTGCTCCATAGCACCATCCCCTTGAGCAATTCCTTCATCATTTCTGATACCCTTTTTTATATCATCGGATATCATGTTTCTTACAGAGTAGTTTTCTAAGGTTTTATCAAATTTATTAAACTCTTGAATAAGTCTTTGATTCAATATTTTGTTAAACATATCCAATGACATGTTTTCACTTAAACTTTCAATTGCTTCTTCTAATGTTGCATCTGTATTTGCTATTGCAAACTTTTCTAAATCTTCTTTATAGTTAAACTCTAGTCCACCACTTTCTATTTCTGTAAAGTTTTCTACAGCTACTAACCTATAACCGAACTTACTTTTATTTCTTCTACTTTCCGTACCACCCTTCAGAAATTCAGCATTTTTTGCAGTATCAACTCTCAAGGTTACATCACCTATTTTTACTTTTTGAGTGTACACCTTTTTTTCTTTGTCTGTTAGTTTTTCAAACTCTTGTTGATTAAGAACAGATGATCCAAGATTAGCAACAATTGAAGCTATATTAGTAGCATTAACTTCACTAATTTGACCTAAAGAAATTAATTGAAATTCTCTTTCACCCTTTTTACTTTTTACAGTAACTCTAGCACTAGATCCTTCAACAGTTAAACCTATTTTTTCTGCTTGTTGTTGATCTACATATACATGATCTTGAGTGCCATCAATTATTCTTTGCGCTGTATTATCATTAAACTTAGGATCATTAGCTTCAACTCTATTTTCTATCTCTCTTTGACTTTCTAATAAAGTTGCCGTATCATTAAACTTGTAGGCACGTCCGCTGTAATCATCTTGAACTACACCATTTTTAGAATTATATCCTTCTAGTATAGCTTTATCTTCATCTTTCTTTGCAGCCTCTCTTTGTATTCTTTTGAATTCTCTTCTAATTTCTCCTAAGAACAAAGAAGTAGTCTCAGATGTTAACACTTCTTTTCCTTCTTTTATTTCAACTGTTTTAATTACAGGCAAAGCAACTAAGTCACCTGTATTAGAAGCTTCTATAACTCTAATTAATACAGGAGCAAGAGCTGTTTCCACAACTTCTCCTTCTTGATTTACAAATTCAACTGTTTTATTTTCTTGCTTGTATGTTTGATATTGAGATAAATATGTATTTATTAATGTAGCTACAAATTCAGGACCCTTTAACCCACCATATGTTTTACCATCTAAATCAGCACCAAGACCACCTTCATCACTTAAAGCATTGTCTGTAGTTCCTGACATAAAACTTGTTTTTGTACCTGCTACTCTTAATACTTGCAATCTATCTCGTTCTGATAAAGCTCTAAATGCTTCACTTTCTAGTAAAATATTTTCTAAGTTATATCCTTCATTTGCTGTTTCTAATTCAGATAAAAAAGAATCATCATTCATCTTACTCAGCATCTTAAGATGGAGTGTTTGTTTCTGATGAGCATAAACAAAGTTACCTTCTGGGTTTAAGAAGACGCTTTGACCTATTGTCTCATCAAACAATGCATTGTTTTTTGCTAGCTTTTGTAAGCGTGATTTTATACCACCTTTTCTATTAAATAAATAAGCTGAAGTTCTACGCGCTTCTTGAGTTAATTTTAGTTGTACAACCATTTCCTCAAGTTCTGCAATTTCAATTGGCTCAGCATTCTTGTTATTAAGAAGCAGAGCTTCTAATTGTGAATCTGTAGTCCGAAGATTGCTAGCAATAGAGAATTGTATATATGCAGGTGAAAACTTAATACCTACTGTATCATATATATCATTAGAAAGTTTTTGTGATAACTCAGCTAAAGTTACAGCATCTTTTATTTTAGTTATGTTGTCTGTATCTAAATTAAAGCTTAGTGCCTGCAATGCGTCTACTGCTTCATTTAAAGCAAACTGATTATCTCTTATTTTTTTATACTTCTCATTATGTGCTTGTTTCCAAACATCTATTTGATTAACTGCATCATCTCTATTAGCAGCATTATATATTGCTATCTTTTTCCCTTTTGCTCCTAAGTTAGTATGGTAAAATAAGTAATCAACTCTGTAGTTTTCTAAAGCAACATTTATTTCATTAAAGAAAATTTTATTTGTTACCGCATCTATAACCTCTTCGTTGGTTGACTCCATTACAAATTCTTTTGTAAAGGCAGCACCTCCAAGCTTGTTGAATATTTTATCAACTACAGCAGCTGTTTGTACATTCCCTATTGAGAAAGCAACCATGTTTCTTAAAATACTTGAAGCATCTGTTGTATTCTTTACAGATTTAAGTAAACCATTGTATGCACTCATGTAATCAACAGGTGTATATATTTGTTGACCATTTAATAATTTAGTATTTCCAAATTCATCTGCTTCAATGATTTGTGTCGTACCTAAGAAAGATCTAAATGCTGTAGGTAAACTATTAAATCCACCAATCATAGATTGATCTTTGTCCCACTGAGATGTGTTTCTTAAACCCTCTTCATATTCAAGCTCTTCGTTCTGATATTGCTCATCTAAAATTTGTGTATCAAATACAGATATATATTGCATTGTTGCTTCAACTGCATTCTGTTGATACTCAAGCTGTTGAGTCAATGATTCATTTGTTGATCCTTCTATTGTACCACCTAATGCAGTATAAAGTTTAAACAACTTATCTATTTGAGCACCTGACTTATCACCATTATGTTCCCCAACAGGATTATATAAATCTCTAAAATCTTTTATTGTATCTATTAATATTTCTTGTCTTGATTTTCCTTTTATATCTTCTAAGACTTTCGGATCTGTGGTTGCTAATTTATTTAAATAAGCAGCTCCCATAGTTCTGATAACTTTAGTAGCAGTATCAGGATCAACAAACTTTTCAGCAGAGCCAAATTCCATTGGTACCTTTTCATAAGCTAACATTTTGTAAGCTTCTAATGCAATACCCGAACTTAAACCTGTAGTAAAGTTGTTGTTTATTATACCAGCACCTTTATATTTACCAGCATCTATATTTTCAAATAAATCATTAAGTTCATTTTTTGTAAACCTACGCGTTACACCTTTGATCCACTCCAGTAATCTGTTAAAGAATGATTTTATTGTTGAAGATGTTTTAGTGCTTCTTGGGTTTTTCTTAAACTTTTCAAACTCATCAGCCATGTACTCTTCATAGTATTCTCTTTCTAAAGCAGCAGCTGACATTTTTTGATACTTTGCAGCCTTGCTTCTAAACTTGCTAAGCTCAACAGTAAAGTCTTTGCCTTCTGATCTAAGCTTTGCACGTGCTTCTTTCTTAGCTATTGCTAAGTATTTATTCTGTTCTTCTGTAGTTAGTAATAATCTAAACACAGAGTGGAATGCTTCATGATATCTAAACCCTTGTTCTCCCACGTATATAGTACCTCCTGTTGCAACACCACCAGCTAAATTTGTCAGGTTGGTTACAAACAGACCAATAGGTACTCCATTAACTTTTAGTCTATCAGCTATTTCACTTATATCTTTTATAGTAATAAAGTCAGGTAAATTATTTTTTGCCCAGTCCATAAACATTTCTATAGACTCTGTTTCTTTATTAGTAAATCCTTCGGTTAGAATTTTACCTGCAAAACTATTTACAATTCTTTCTGCTTTGATAAAAGCTTTCTTAAGTTTCTTAAATTCTGCATCTTTTCCATTTGCAGTAAATTGTATATAGTCAAAAGCAGTAATCTCACCAGAATCTTTTTTACTTTGTAGTTCTTTTGTATAAGCTTCTAGAGCTTCTTTAGCAATGTTTCTTGCTTCTAATGCTTTCTCATATTCATTATCATCTGATGACTTAGTTCTTTTCTCTAATGTTGCCACTAAAGTTGATATGGTAGTATCTTTTACTTTTTTTACACTTACTTCCCTTTCACTAAGACGAATGTTTTTTGCAACTTTAATTGCAATTAGTTTTAAATCATCTAAAGATAATTCTTCAAAATCATTATTTTCTAATTCATCAAACTCTTCTTGAGACATTCCATTAACACCAGCTGCATTAGGTGTTGCTTCATCTATTGCTTGGTCTAATTTACTATCTTTCTTTTTACTTTCTTCAAGTGCATCTTCTTCTGCTTTTATAGTATCGGCAGCTCTTTGACCTTCTTGATAATTGACAACATCTTCATGTGATACTTCATACTCCACATATGAAGTATTAAAAGATTCTTCTTGAAAATTAGTATTAGTAAGAAGTAGTATTGCTTGAGGTGTTACTGTATCAGGTATGTTTTGTCTAAAGGATGCTTTGGATATTGAAAGCCCTTTCTTACTGATTTTTTTATCTTTTTTAATTCCCTCTTGTAATAGTTTTACAATACCATTAAACGTAGTATCTCCTTTTAGCTGAATAAAACTATTATGTATGGTTTTATCTGCAACAGTATCTATTATTTTAAATTCTATATTACCACGTTGATTTACTTTTAATTCTGCATTGTAGCCTGACTTCAAATAAATATAAAATGAATTCATTGTCTCACCTTCATTAAAGGTATCATTAAAAGAAACAGACTTTGTTCTTACGGTGCCATCAACATCTTCTAGATTTTCATCTTTTGTCTTTTCTACTTGCTTGACAATTTCTTCTAAAATTTCTGATTGAGATTCCTCAGTTAATGCTCTTGCTTTTAATGGAGCAAACGCTATTGTACCGTTTGGTAGTTTTATTACAGAGTGATATCTATCAGTTTTTCTAGTCTTTTTTAGATAATCCATTAAGGTAGTACCATTAGCAAGAGTTTTTTCTGATAACTCTTTCTGTACTTTATTTCTTAATGCTTTATGTTCATCAGAACCTACAGGATAGTTTGTTCTAATTGTTACAACTCTATTTCTTTTTTTAGTTTGAGCGTCTCTTCTATATGTATAATCTATTACAACTTGTTCTCCATCATATGTAGAGTTAGTTAATTCAGATACATTGACGTTAAAGTTTTCTGTATCATATAAATACTTCATGAAGAACTTTGTACCGTCTACAACATCTGATAAAAGAACTGAATCACCAAGCTTAACTTTATCAAGTATCCGTTTTCTTAATACTTGTTGTTTAGCTAAAGAATATAATGCTGACTTTGGATTGTGAAAGAATTGTTTAAGTTCTGAATTAGATCTACTAAATATGTTTTCTATAACATTTCCTGACTCATCTAAAAATCTATAATTACCAGAAGGTAATTGTATAGCCATATCATTTAAAGTTACATCTTGGAAACCTGTCTCTTCTAATGCTTTGTTTATTTTATTACGTGTTTCTGGATTAGTAAAGTTTAAATTAAAAGAGTAGTCTTCTTTTACTATTCTTATTCTTTTATTTTCTTTTTTACTTATCTCATCCTTAAATACCTTTTTAAAATCACCAGGATCATTTTTAGTAACAGTTAATTGTATCTCTTGTAATTCTTCAGGAGTTAATTGCTGTAATATAACCTTCAATGCTTTTTTTGCATCTTCTGTTGAAAGCTTATCTGTTATACCTAATGCATAAATACCAAGTATGTTTTTAATAGTTAACCTTGGAGTATCTTTAGCTACTAATGTATCAGAAAAAGTTTCTTCTAGAATATTATATTCAGCAAAATCTGCTGCACTTACTCTCTTAGCTGCTTTCTCTCTAGATTTAGTTGTTCTATATTTATCTATCTGATCTTCAGGTAAAATAAATAAAGTACCATCTTCTTTAACTTTAGCTGGTGTACCTAAAACAATAAATCTTCTACCGTCTTTATCTGTAACTACATCTCCATAGCGTAATGTTTTTACATTCTCACCTATACCAAAAGTAAACGTATCCGTATCTGGTATTGTATCTAAAAGTTTTCTAAATATTTTATTTTTAGCTTCTTGTATTGTAGAGTATGAGCTTCTTATATTTTTAGGATCTATTCCTGCAGCTTCATAAAAACTTTCTGGAACAGGGCTACCGTCTGCAAGCTCAACAACATAACCAGTTGTCTTTTGACCTTTTACATCCGTAACAACTTTTCTTATTCTTAAACCTCCTTTTGCATCAACTATGTCCTTACGCTCCTTATTTTTTGTTGTAGCTGCTTTACCTTCAATAAGTTCAAAAGTTAAACCAAGCGGCTCTCCCATACCAACAACAAGCTCTCTTACTGTAGGATCATCTTTATTTTCTAATATCCATTCTTTAAAACCTTCTCCAGATTTTATAGTAACACCTAAGTTATCTTGAGTTGGATCTAATGATTGAACCCATAATGCTTTAAGATCATGTAGGATACTTGCAAGTTCTTGAGCCTCTTCAGTTTTTTGCCACTGTTCTAGAGTCAATCTCTTTTTACCAGATTTTACTAGTTGACCATTTACCACAGCCAATCTTGATAATAAAATATTTTTAGCAAAAGAGTTTACTTTGTTATCACTGTTAATTACAGTTGCTGCTTTTTCTTTAACCTCAGCATCTTCTTCTACAGCATCTTTTATCTCTTCTGTTTCAACATCCTCAGCTGTTGGATTAGTAAGCTCAGTATAATTATTTTTAATCCTTGCTACATTTATAAATTTTGCTGGATCCTGCATAGGATCTAACGGACCATACTCTGTGTAAAAGCTTTGTAAATTTTCTATATCACCAGTTGCAATAAAGTCTTCTACTTCTGTTGGATCAGGTGTTATTCCTAAATCATGTAAATCATTAATGACTTGAGATACATCATCTTGATTCATTGCATCTTTAAGCTTTATTCTTTGAGTATTTACATCCTTATCTTTAAGATACTGATCCTTTATAAACTTGTATGTTCTTTCAGTTAACTCATCAAATACAGTTGGGTTATTTAAAACCTCAACTGCTTTATCATACATTTTAGTTCTATATTGTAATTCACCATAGTCTACTATCTGTTTTACAACTTCATTAACTTTAGACTTATCAGCAAATATATTATTATCTTCTGCTAAAAATTCAATGTATTCCGTAAAGGATTTTGTAAGCTTAGATGTTTTTCTTTTATCAAACTTCTGTGTTAAGATTCCTTCTTTTTTAGATACCTGAGTACCCATTTGATACTTTAATCCAGAACCTTTTGTGGTAGTTTGATTATTGGCATCTGTAAAAACTTGAAAGTAGTTTTCTAATAACTCTTTCTTTTTCTTTTTCTTGTTTAATAACTCAACATCTTCTCCTTGTTCAAGGTTTGCAATTTCATTAGCAAGTAGTTTTATTTCACTTCTTACACTTTGTGGATCTAATAATACTGTAAGATCACTTGCTGCTAGTTTAGAAACTTTAGATGATCCATCTTTACCAACTGCATATATAATATCTTCTATTGTCAATGCATCAAATATGGATTGCATTCTCTTTTGAGAATCCATAAAAGATTGTTTAGTAAACATTTTTAAATATGTTGCATGTTCCCAAGCTTGCTGCTTGAACATCTCTATAAAATATTCTCTTTCTCCATACTTGTATTTATTTACATCATATGGATTAGGGTTATCATCTCTTTCCTTCTTATATGTTTTTTCTAAGTCATAAGACTTTTCAACTAAAGCATTAAATTGTTTCCTTGTTTTACCGGACTTTATTTCTTTCTTTAGGTGTGGATATGCTTCTGTTAAAGCTTTATCATCAAGATTAACTATTGCTTTTATTTGATCACGGAATGTATCTACCATGCCATTGTTAATAGCTTGAACTAAAGTATTAAATTCAATATAATCTTGATTGTCTTTAAAGTCTAATCTATCCCCTTCATAATTAGCATTCTGCATTCCTTCTGCACCTTGCTTAGCTTTAATAAAGTTTAAATTTTCTACATCAAAAATTGATTGCCCTTTCTTAGCTTGTAAATTTAATCCTTCATTGATTGTTTTAACAAGATTATCAATTTGCTTTTCTCTTTCTTCTCTCTTTTTTGCAAATTCTTCTTTATTGAAAACACGGTTAAATGTATCAGGTGCAACATTATATATAAGTTTGTTTCCACCACCTAATATACCACCTGTTGCAAAACCAGACATAAATACTTCAAAACCTTGTGCAGACATTTGACTCTGTATTGCACTATCTAAAGAAGCATTATATAAATATCTTTTATTAGCAGCTGGATCTTTTATCAAACCAGAATAATAATCAACAACACCAACCTGCATTGCTTCTTGATAAAGTTCCTGAACACCTTCTGATATGTTACCAGCAAAAAATCTTAATGCACCATGTGCTCCAAACCTTATATAATCACCAAAGTTATAAACCTCAGATCTCTGTCTCCAACCTTCTCTTGTCCAAAGTGATTTTTTTCTTCCTACTACATTTTGTTGAACCTTACCATTCTTTACAAACTTTTTAGTTTGCATTATTTTTTTACCAGCAGCACCAAGATTATTATCTAAAACTCTTCTAAGCCCACGGCTAAATGGAGTTACCATTGCACCAAAAGTAACTCTGTTTGTTAAATAGATTAGACCTGCATTACCTTTAAGCGTTGTAAAGGAACCAGCGGCTGCCTGTGCTTGTATATCTTTTAACTGTTTTTCTGATAAATCAGTATTACCATTTTTAAACTGTTCTATAGCCATACCATTGCTTACTAAATCGTTGTAAACAAAACCAGCTTCTAGCCTAGACTCATCTAATGCTAGATCAATCATTCTCACATCTCTATAAAAACCACCAAAACCTGCAACAGTTTTACCAAACTTACCCAAGCCATTAGCTACATCTTTTGTTCTATCAAAAGATCTTAATGCTTGCATTGTTTCAGGTAGAAAGATTCTACCAACAACATTTTTTCCAGTTCCAACAGTATTCCAAAAATCTCTTGCTTTTTCTGCACTCTTTAGAGTCTTTACCATTTGGTAACCACCATTGAACATTCTACCTACAGAAGTAGCATTACCCATTTGCCTCATTGTACGAAGCATCTTTGCAAACCTTCCTGCATTATAGACAGTTCTTGCTGCAGCAGCAGTACCTGTAGCAGCCGCTGCCACACCAGTTGCACCAAATGTAGCTGGAGTTGCTGCAGTCAAAGCAGCTGTTGCTCCCCACATTGCTAGCTCTTCAGCTGCAATACTACTCATGATACTTATACTATAAGCACTATTTAAAGCAAATCTATTAAATGCACCACCAAAACCTTCAGAGCTATCATTACCTATTCTCATAGCTTCAGACATGTCTACTGCAGCTTCTGTATCTGGATCACTGTCAAATAAATCAAAAACACCTTGGTTGTTATTATCAAACAGGGCATCGGATAAACCAAAGAAAGAAAAACCTGGAGTAAAGTTTTTTCCAAATTGACCCATAGATCTTGAAAAGTTATCTACCCAATCAGAATTTTCATTATAAAACTCTTCATTATTTCTTGTAGGACTAAAGCCTAATCTATGATATTGAGGATGTGCATAAAAGTGATCAAAGTTTGTATTTCTAATACTAAATGCTTCTCTTGGTTTTACATCTCTTTGTGTTGGTTTATCAAAAACTTTGTTAGCAGCAAACCAATCATTAGGATCTATTGCTGTTTGTGTTTGTGATGTGGCTTTATTAGTAACAGGTGATCCCATATAAGGAGCAATCGTTGTTACCATATCAAGATATTCATCATCAACTGACATCAAGTAATCAGGATCATAACCTAATTCTAATATATCTGCTGGCTCCATTGAGGCAGAGTTGTCTACTATATTGTTAGATGTAGGTTCACTTAATGGGCTATCAAAGTTGTTCTCCATGTCTAAATATTCTTAAAATTGGTTTATTTTTTATTTCTCTTATTGATAAGTGCTTGATTAGATTCAAATGTTTCCATAAGTCTAACGTTTTGCATGAAATCAGCAATTTGCTGTATGTCAGCTCTTGTAACAGGTTGACCATATCTATCTCCATATGATTGTGGATAAACAACTTTTCTTGTTCCTAAAGTATTTGTTACAAAACCATTTACAGCTTTAGGATTATCAGGAGCATATATCTGTTCTTCTATTGAAGTTACATAACTATCTCCGTCTTTCCAAATCTTAAATGAACCAGCTTCTGGTACGTTTCTATAATAAGAACCTGTAAAGTCTATATCTGTATCAACTGAATTATAAGTATATTGACTTTGCCCATAACCACTTACGTCTTGATCTGAGTTTACCAATACTGTTACAGTTGAATATAATTCTTTTTCTTGCTTTTCAATTATACCTGTACCTGGTGCATTATCTCCAACTAACCCCACAGATTTATTCATAGCTGTTTGATCAAATCTAATCACATAAGCACCTTGACTTTGATCACCACCTTGAGCACCATAGGCATCAATATATGTTACAGTAAACAAACCTTTCTTATCACCGGCCGCTATACCTGCACTTAAATCCATCATACTTTGATTGATCATTTTTTGTGCTTTACTACCAGTTACTTCTATTCTTTCATTTAAATCATCTTGATCAACAGTCTTAACGTCACCAGCTAAATACTGAACTCCTCCAGCATTTAATTGACTAATGAAATCACTTAAAACAACTCTCTGTTCTCCCGGCATATTAGCAAGTGTTTTAGGAGATACTAAACCTGTAGTATATGTATTAGACATAAAAGCAGTTTCATCTGTCATAAGATTAGTTGAACCACCTCTCATTAAAGTATGAATACCATATGCTTGATAACCAGGTTCTACATCTTGAGGATTTTTTCCTGCTCTTGATTGATCATGATTATAGAATCCATTTAAGGTTCTATTCATTGCATTGTATTGTCTTGAGTATGCTTCCTCAGCCTGTTCTGTTGCCCATTTTTTATCAAAGACATAATCACCAGTAGCATACACACCACCACCCATACCAGGTCCGTAATACATATTAGAAGTTTCATACTTCATTCTATAGAACGTTTCATCCACTCTGTCTTTATCTGTAAACTCTTTGTTCTTTGCTTTTTCTACAGCTATTTTTACATAATCTTCTTTACTTAAAACTTTACCATCCTTGATTATACTAGGAGCACCATACTCCTCTATATCTTCAATAATATCTAATACACCTGTTGTATTTTTAAAATTTAACAACTTAGAATAATTCTCAGAAGCTCTTTTATTGAATTCCTTTTCTGCATTTACTATTCTACTTGCTAAACCAGATGTAGTATTTATTTGGTTTTTTATAACTAACGCATCTCTAGTAGATATACCAGGTGCATATTTTTTTCTATCTTCTTCTGTTGCAAAATTGTTTGATATTGTTTCATACTTAGAATTTAAAAAAGCTTGATTCTCTGGCTTTCTTAATATTTCTCTTGCTTCATTAATAGTATAAGCTTTGTCACCATTTGGACCTGGTATGTTAATTGTTTCAGGTTTTCCATTCATACCAAGAGATGCTTGATCTTTTTGATGAAAATATAATAAAGTTTCTATTTGATCATTTCTTACTTTATTTTGAGCATCTCCTAACTCTGCATTTTTTTGTGCGTAAATATCAGTATCTGCATTTGGATTACCCTCTGCATCTGTATTAAATGCTACATTACCTGATAAGCCACCACTAAAATTATCTAATGCTTTTCTTATTGCTGGATCAACATAAACACCAGCTGCCTTTAATTCATTTATTCTATTTAATCTATTCTGCTCTGCTTTAAACGCGTTATTCTGAGCATCTCTAATCATATTAAGTTTATGTCTTTCTATATCTCTTTGAAAGTCATTTACCATAGGAACTCTTTTGGCTCCTTGCATAGAGTAAGATTTAGCAGCGGCTCTTAAATCATCACTAATATTCCAATTCATTAAAGAACCATAGGCTCTGTTTAAAAGACTTTCTTCATCCGTAGTAAGTTGTCCCATCTTTTCAACCAACTCAGAATTAGCAGTAGCTTGTTCTTCTACTTCTTGTCTCTCAGTCATCACATCTAAATAAGAGTCCTTTTCTATTTGTGTTAGATTTTCTTC
>MDSX01033439.1_pt1 | contig 23684 bp, 29 predicted proteins | sample 811141 | NCBI WGS metagenome assembly MDSX01 (sample SAMN05326642, study PRJNA326480) | marine metagenome | isolation source: seawater | place: Atlantic Ocean: South East | collected 2010
AAAAAATGAATAACTTTTTTAAGAAGTTGCGGTCATTGTTCAGCATATGTCTTACAATCAAAGAACCTCCGTCACCCATTCCCTATCGCCGTAAACTACCCAATTCACATTCTATTTGCAAAACTATTAGTTTTAATGAAAAACATAGAGGTATTATTATTTAATTTGTATATTATAAATCTATTATGTATACTAAATGCATATGAAAATCCCTAGTGAAATAGAGCATAAAATAAGGTCATATTTATATCAATGTAACAATTGTAATAGATTATGTATATTCAAGTTAACTAGTTTATGCCATTTATGTAAAAAATTCTGGTGCTTAAAATGCAATACCTGTGTTATTAATAAACATATAAAAACATATGTCCCATGCTGTTATACATGTAGAATACAATGTGATAATGCAAATAAAAATAAAATACCGCCTTGGTTAAGTAATTATAATTATTATAATTAAGGCGAAAAATTGAAATATTTTTTGTTACTAATTTTGAATATTAGTCACAAAAACAAACTCGCATCAATAATATGAATATTGTGTCTAACCAAATTCCGATTGAGTTGTGCAATATTATTCAATCATATCAAGCAGATATTGTCGTATCTAACAAAAAAACACTTTTCAAACAAGTACATAAAGATATTAAAGTTGCGTATGATCGTCTTGATTTTTACCAAGACCTTCTCAAAGAAAAACCGAATAAGATTGAATGGGTATGCAGACTTATTTACATTAATAAAGTCTTATTCAGAAATGATAATAACAATGCATATATTCAACATGGTGGCCAAGAAATATTTCATCATCATTATTAAAGTAGGGAAACCCAAAAATTGAAACTTAAAACCACCTCTATATGTATATTGAGGAACACACGCATACTCGTGTTCATTTGTTCATTAACAGTAACATGTTGAACAAATGACCATTCTACTTTAACTACGTAGATTTACCAACCTCCAAAACATGAAAACGTACATTTGTTTTCTCTTTTTTTCAGTTATATTAATTATATTTTAATCTTCTTAAAAATTGAAATATAATTGGTTGATTTATATATGTAGGGGAAGCATAGAATCAAAGAACACACACAAAGACATACAAACTTGTGAATATGACAACAAAAGCCTGGTTTGGTAGAATCAATGCGTTTGATTTTACTAGCGTCAAAGAACTATCTAAGAAAAATAAAGAATTGTTGAATCACAATAACTTGGCTGAATTGTTTAGAACAAAATCTCATAGAAGAGGTTGGAATAGGAGCCGATGCCCAGATTTTCCAACAGAAGAAAGTAGAATGAAATACATTGACAATATAGAATGCAAAATTATAAAAATAACTAGATTCTTTCTCAGGAATGGAAATGATCCGAATAACGAACTGTTTCTTAAACACCTTTGTGCTAATTTTTATCATTCTAAACTATTCGTGAAAAAAATTTTGCAAATGTGTATAAACCATGGACTCGACGTCAAATTTGTCGAAGAGTTTTTGAAGAAACATCAATGTATAGAATTGTATTCTACATGGTATCCAGAATATACCATATTCTATAATGCTCGCCGCGGCGTGAGCGTTTACCCGCCCGTGACATCGGTAGTGTTTTGGTCCCGCCGGCCAAAATATCAGTATCACATATTTGGTTACTATAGGGAACAGCGTTGTACTGATAGATATGAGTATAAAAAAGGAGATATAATGAGGACATCTTCATATATACACGGCTCAGAACCAGATGACAGTGCTGATGGGTATTGTATGTGTTGGAATTGGGTGAGAAGAGTGTATCGTCACAGATTGCAAACTATTAGTGTGATTCCTTGTATGAATGACGATATTTTATCGGTAATCAAAAAGTTTCTCTAAAATTATATAAATCTTATGAATGTATGTATGATTTATATAATTAATAATAGTGTGAACATTTTGTATTTATATTGTTAAAATGTGTTTATTTCTTTACTATTGTCATATTACGCATATCTATCTCTTTTTTTTCTAATAATATTTCTGTAAGTTCATAAATATATTCTATTTGATTTTTCAATATATCCTTAGCAGTATATAATGCAAAATCTATCAAATTTACTATGTAACTATCTATATCCTCCTTTGTATTATCACTCTCCCATCCATCATTAATTGGATAAATAGCATCCCCAAACCCATACTCTTTCACATATTCATTAGCTAATCTTTTAACCTCTTTTATATCTTGATACGCCCCTGTAGATATATCCAAATCATTAAAATCATTAAAATATCCATTAGTCGATTTTCCTATTTTGTCGTCTAAACATTCATTCATAACTATTTCGGCCGCTCGACCACCTAAAGCTACTATCATTCTAGCTAACATATATTTTTTTGTAGGTAAATATGTATATTTATCTCTTGGTATAAAAAGGGTTACACCCCCCGTTCCAGATTTTGTACCTTTAATAGATACCTTACGCAAATCAAAAAACTCTTCAAAATGCACTACCAAAAGTGCATGTCCCAACTCATGATATGCTATACTACGTAGTGTTTCAATATCCCTTGTTTCTTTTTTAGGCTCAAGACCCACTAAAATTTTTTCATAAGCTTCTTCAATAGAACTACTATCTATTTCTGTTCTATTCTTACGAATACATTGTATAGCAGCTTCATTTGCTAAATTAGCGAAATCTGCTCCCGAAAAACCAACAGTTATTTCTGCTACACTTGTTAAATTTACATCACTTGACAATGGTTTATTATTAAAATGGATTTTCGCAATTTCTTCCCGTGCTGGTTTATCAGGTAATGGTACATATATTTTCCTATCAAATCTACCTGAACGTAGTAAAGCATCGTCTAACGAATCTATCCTATTAGTAGCACCTATTACAACTATTTCATCATTTTTATCAAACCCATCCATATTTGTTAGTAATTCATTCAATGTTTGCTCGCGTTCATCGTTACCAAAATTCGCACCACTTTGACGTTTTTTACCAATCGCATCTATTTCATCTATAAAAATAATACAAGGTTTGTTTTCTTTTGCTGTTTTAAACAATTGTCTTACTCTCGATGCTCCTAAACCAACAAATAATTCTGTGAACTGTGAACCACTAATAGAAACAAACGTCGAATTTGTTTCACCTGCCACTGCTCTTGCTAACAACGTTTTCCCTGTACCTGGTGGACCATTCAATAATATACCTTTAGGTAACTTTGCACCTATGTCTGTATAGACCTTTGAATCTTTTATAAAATCTACCACTTCCATAACTTCTTCTTTAACCTCATCACAACCAGCAACATCAGAAAAAGTAACATTAGTTTGCGTAACCACTTCCATATTATTATTTCCGTTCTGATTGTTTGACATTATTCCTCCCATAGGATTAGATTGTAACATCCTAGCACTACTAAAAAGAAAATATAAGATAATCAAAGGAAAAATTATATTACCAACTAAAGCTCCAATATTTGTTAACACATTAGAACCACTCTTAACAACTTCAAAATTAATTCCAGCATGATATATTTTATCATATAATATAGTAGTTAAATCAGATGTACTTTTAACTACATGATTCACATTTGATTTATCAATAGCTAAAATGTCATTGCTTCTTTCAATCAAAAAAATATTATTTATCTGCTTACCATCTATTTTTTTTATTAACTCAGAAAATGAATAATCCTCACCAAATCTAGGTGCATATTTTCTAATAATAGTATTTCTTGGTAAAATAATTCTCGGTTTTACTATAAACGCATTAGATACAACCAGCAATAAAATATGTATTAATTTACTCATATTTATATAATTAATTAGTTATATTTAAGTAATACCAATATATATGTTTAGTTAAATGTATCATAAAAAATATACAACATACCACCAAATGTGGTAACATTCGATAAAAACGGTATCATATGACTAGATGGTGGATGATATAACAAAGTAACAACAATTAAAAAAGCTAAATATAATAGATATATAAACTTAATTAAATTTTCAGGAATAATATTTTCGTATAATGCATCAAATACTAAAACTAATGAACCTAATATTTCTAATATAATAACACCTATCATACCAAAAATATTTATGATTTTCGGTAACATTGTTTTCTTACCAAGCACATATACTTTCTTTTGAAAATTCACTATTTTCATTATACCCGAATAAACAAACATAGTAAAAAATAATAGTACAGCAAATTGTTTTCCAGATAACTGCATATATATCTATTGATAAAAATATTTATCTATTATATATAAAATGAATAATACGTCAAGTAGTATGTTCAGTTTAGGTAAAAAGACTTATACAAAATCATTTGATAAAGTATTAATTAACACCCAGTGCATAGATTCAAGTGCCTATATAAGCAAAAAACAGAAACAAGCTATTGGAAAACCAATGCACGTATCTAATAATTTTATAACACACGGTATTAATAAAAACGATGTCGTACGCGCAAAAAGAATAACACGATCAGCAGGAACCGTCGCTCCCCCTAAAAGCAATGTTTATCCAAGATAATAGGTATAAAATGTATGTTTGGTATAAGATATTTACAAAAACAAATAATTATAATACAATATTTATTAACAAATGTTGTATTATTCATCACTATTTACACGACTACATCATTCCAATTAATTTTAAAATAAAACATTTAGGCGCCGGATTAATACCAAATAGGTTATAAATAAAATTATAAGGTAAATGAAGAAACATAATTAAGGCTATTAATACGAGCACTATATATGTAAATATTCGGTTTGCATTTGGATAATCCGAAGGAGTTATTACATATTTTGACAAGAAATTACTTATAGTGTATATGAAAATACATAACAATGTATTTACAGAAAAACACAATATCTCTTTTAATGTGTTAATTGTATTATCATTGCTTTTTTCGGTATCTTCGTTTATTGTGTTAGGTTTATTTGAACTACCTTCACTATTATGAACATCGGATGAACATCTAGGATTATATACATTACTAACACCATCCCACGCTATTTTATTATCATAAGCATATTTCTGCTTGGCACAAAAATCCATATCTATTATCGACAACTCTTGATTTGATGTATATGTTCCTAAATTAACATCATTAGAATCACATTTGATGTTATCATAATCATATATCCAATAATCAGGACAAATTTGAATTTTAGTATTTAACACTGTTTTCTTTGTACTAGTCAATGCATCTGTAATCATTTCATATGCAAAACCAGTAACAAAACATAATAAGATAACTATAATTATAAATATATTTAGCGAATTCATTTCAATCTATATATTTATATATGAATATAATTAGTAAATATAACTAATCCATAGAGATACATACTTCAGAAAGATGAAAGTTATTGGATATCCCATTCCATGTTGTATTATTCTTAATAGAATATGAATGTTTTAAACAATCTGTAGGATAATCATCCAAAGTAATCTCGGTGTTGCTATCGTCCTTGCACGTATTATTTTCCGAATCATACTCCCAATAATCAGGACATTTTCCCTTGACGTATTTTAACGTGGGTTTAGTAGTAAGGACAATAATTGTATATGAGAAATATAATACAAAACTAACAATTATAACAACCCCTAAAATTTTTAATATGTTGGTTATTTCCATAATTTATAATATACTTGAATATTATAAATATTACAATGAATAAAATAATTCAAACACCTTCACATTTAGGGTTATTCGAAAAAGATACTAATATAAGACCGGCTAATATTAGAGAGTCTATGACCACTAATGTAAATAGAAAAGAGTTAACAACCAGATTTTTTAGTAAAAATAACCAAACTATGTTAAAAAATGAAATAAAAAAACATGTAGCTGTTAAAACCGTACATGATGAAGAACATGTCAATATGGTAATTTCTAATATTTTCATGAACTGTACCAATAATCACAACATCACATACACATTAGAAGAACTTAATAAGAAAATAATTGAAACAGGTGTTCCTCAAATAAGGGCCGTATTAGAAAGTCAAAAGAAATTTTTACATGACCGTAATAATATTAGCTTTATACTGGAAAATCCGGTTGTGACTTCTAACAAGATTGATAGACAGCTACCAAGAAGCAATTTCATATGAGGCTTTTTTAAAAGTAGAAACATATTCTTTTTTTTTGTTTTTTTTGTTTTTTTTTGGATTTTTTATAAAAGTTTTTTGAGAAAAAATGAAAAAAACCTTGTCCAAAAACCGAAGATCTTGAAATTTTTTTCTCAAAAAACCCAAAAAAAACGATTGTGATTGAAATGTAGGGAGTTTTTATTAGGACGAAAATATTTTGTTACCATAAAATTTTTAAAATGTTTTTATTTTTATTTTTGGACATAAAAATAAATTAAGGGTTATTAATAACAACGAATAAAAAAAAATGCAAAAAAATGCAAAAAAATATTCCTGTAATTTTTGTGACTTTACCAGTAAGAATTTATATAACTATGAAAAACATTGTGAGACCAAAAAACATAAAACGACCGTTTTGAATAACATGAATAACAAAAAATGCAAAAAAATGCAAAAAAATGCAATTGGTAAGTTCGTCTGCATTTGTGGTAAGGATTACGTTTATAAGTCTGGATTATCGGCCCATAAAAGAAAATGTAAACATATTCCTGATAATATAATTCAAAATCTTGAGGAGGGGTTAGTAGAGGTAAAAAAAGAAAATGAACAAATACAAAACAAGTTCATAGATTCTTTAGAACAACAGGTAATTGAAAAAGACAGGCAAATAAAGGAATTAATCCCTAAGGTTGGTGATACTTATACATTTAATATGAACAATTTTTTAAACGAACAATGTAAGGATGCAATGAGCATCGAGGACTTTATGAATAAAATAGCCATAACAATAGAGAATCTTCTTGTCACTCAACAAGAAGGAATTTCTACTGGGATTAGTCATTTAATAATAGACAACATTCAAAAGTTATCATTACAAGAACGTCCTATTCATTGTAGTGACAAAAAACGCGAAATACTTTATATAAAAAATGATATATGGGAAAAGGATATTAATAAAATCAATACTAAAAAAATGATTGATAAATTATGCAATAAACACGTACAATCTATTAATGAACTTGTCCATGACGAAAATACATATTTAGATTTAATGAAAACATGTACATCAGATTTTAATAATAAAAAGGTGATGAAAGAATTATGCGAGTCTGTCTACGTGACCAATAACGACAATAATGAAAACAACGATAAAAATTGAATTTTCCAAGTTTAATATAATCTTTTGCACCACTAACAAAAGATTATAAATATGTCGACCACTTCAACAAAGAGAACGTGTCGTTTGGCAAACAATCTGCAAATGGCTAAATTGTTAGATGCTAATGCTAGGACAGAAGAAGCTCGCATTGACCTACAAGAATGTCAAATGAATCACACCGATGTAGATTACAGAGAATTTAACTATTTCAATACTGAATTATCTATTGTGGTAGACAATTTAAAGAAGAATAAAAAAAATTTGAAAAAAAATTAAACTCTATAATAATATAGTATCTGATATCCTTTCCTCATATTAAATTTAGAGTAATTATTACCGAGAGAAAATGTTTTATCTTCATTTAAAAATGATTCATTATTCCAATTCAACGGTTTCATTCTTTTTTTCAATGGACCATCTGCGTCAAATATATATCCGGTTTTATTCAAAGTAATTAAACAGCCAACATGTGTTTGATTTACGTCTCTCATACAGACACTATCCAATATATATTTTGTGGTTTCATTACTACCTGTTTTTGATAAAGTTATACTGGGTTTTCTAGTACTAATTATTGTACTTTGATTATCTACCATTTCAACTATAATTACATGAGGAAATTTATCTAATGTTGCCAAACCAAACTCTAATCCAGTATATACATCAAGTGATAAAATATATGGAGTTATATGATAAAAAGTAATGGGATACTCTGATTTTGAATATAAAAAATCAATAAGACCATTGTAATATACTAATGGATTTCCATAACCTTTATGATATGTCCAAGTTTCGGGGGTTATAATACTATTATATATACTAGTTATAATTTCATTTGTATTCATATTATCAGAAAAAGAAGATCCGTATAAAGCCCCTTCAATTCCTAGATTAAACATGAATAGAGATTTTGTTAAACTATCATAATTTGCTTTCTTAACCATAGATTTATCAAAGTCCCCTTTAATCATTGATAATCTAACGGGTTTAGTGAATTTTCGTCCTTTATCGCTAATAAAATAGCACATAAATAAAACATTAAACCAACAATTATTACCACATTGTTTAGGTGGTCTAATATTTTTAATTTTTATTTTCCGGTTCTGTTTAAGATTTTTTATTAACAATTTTTCAACCTTGTTTTTGTCACTATCAATATTGTAAATCTCTTGCGTATCATTATCAATAAAATATTTTATATTTGAAAGTTTATTTTTTATACTTTTTCTTGTTTTAATTATCTTTTCCGGCGTCTTGACATTTCGTTGCGTAAGTTTAAGTCTGGCATTATATGATGGAATGTAAGATTTAGATTTCATACCACTACATATATTGTAATTAGATTAAAAACCCCTAAAATTGAAATACTTTTTTACAATATTTTTATAATCATTCAAATCAAAGATACAAAGGACTATCAATCAATAACACATACTTGATAAACAAACAATAATGCCCAATAACAAAGTTCAGCGTCGCACACTTTCCAAGGTTGAACAACTCATCCTTAAAGAAAAGGAGGAGGATACTAAACGCATCAAAGAGCAAAAAAGAACTGCATGGTTGAAGAGACAATCCGAATATAATAAACAGAAAAAAACTAATTATGTAAGTGTTAACCAAACATCTAATCAATACAATATTTCTAAAAAACAACAACCCGTTAAAGCTATTAACAAAAACGTAGTAAATAGTATCACTATTAAGCGTTCATCGACCCCGACTCCAACATACAATTGGAAATGTCTAAATAATAGTTGGGCTGATCAATCTGAATTTGAAGATATTAGGAAACTAATGCTTTTGCGGATTGCTTATAAGATGATGAAGTGTTGACCATCTTATAAAAAATATAAAAAATATAAAAAATATAAAAAACAATTAAAAATAAAAATTTAAAGTTTTTTAGATAAATTTATCGTTTCCCTCTGCTTTTTTTCTTTTTGGTGGGTTTTCCTTTTCTTCTTGGTTTTTTAGGTCCCCGCAAACTATGTCCAATTCCACCAACGCGTTTGCCTTTTTTAGCTTTCATTGTTTTTCCAGCCACTCCGTATCCTCGTCCGGGACGGAGAGCATTTTTTATCGCTATAACATGGTCCTCTATGCGTCCTAAAATACGAATCGTCCCGTCATTCCAGTTTACTGGCATTTTGTATATTATATGAATATATAAAAAATATTTTTTCAATACCTGAACATGATATTCGATGCTGTCATTTATTACTTTTGTTTTTAGATAAATCTATATATCTTAAGGGTTACTGTAGTAAACCAAGTGCTTTTTCATTTTGCGAGTAAATATTTTCCCATTGTATTTAAAGGATTTTTTCCCGGTTTTTTTGGCTTTTACCGTCATTTTTATGAAGTTATTTATTTTTTTACCTTTTTTAACTTTTGTTTTTGTAGACGTTGATTTTTTATGATATTTAGCCATATACTATACGTAAAGAAAATATTTATTGCATCATTCGGGAATCGAACCCGAGGCACACACTTGGAAGGCGTGTATGTTGCCACTACACCAATGATGCTGAATGTGTTTAATAATATGGCAATGTTTTGAAATTTAATTTTTTAATAATGTGTTTGTTTAGTTTTTTTATAGTATTTTCTTTAAAAATTTTTTTTTGTAAAGCTAAGTATCGTTCTAAATAATAATCTAATAGTGGTTTTAATTTTTTTTTAGTGATTGGTTTTTGTATAAACGATATATTAGTATGATAACAACAATCAATTAGTAATGGATCAAATGATTCTAAACTAGTTGTTAAAACAACCGGTTTGTTTGATGTGGTTCTCAAGAGCTTTAAATAATCAGATCCGTTTATTGGAGTCATAATTACATCTAACATCAATAAATCAAACGGGATATTATCATTAATGAATGTGTTAACTGTATTATATACCATGGTTTCACTATACCCCAAATCTGCAAGGTTATTAGTTATAAGTTTACTATCCACTAATGAATCATCAATAACCGATATCAACATTATATATCTATTTATGTATATATTATACACATTTAATTATACACATTTAATTATAATATATATATTATATTTAAATACTAATAGTGATAAAATGTCGTTATACTATTATTATTACTATTGTTATTGCTACAGTTTTTACTACAACTTTCATTATAATATCTATTATAATTTTTATTCGTCACTAGAGCCTCAAAAATAAATAACTTTACAAAAACATAATCTAGAAAAAATAATGTACTAGTAGCTAAAAAAATAAATAGTGGTATTTTTAATAACCACATTATACATTTAAAGAAAATTTTATTAAATCAAATATAATTATATAAATCAACTCACAGTTTTGTTTTTAGTGCTGCTAGGTCACGTAGCCACATTTTCTCGATGGTTGTAGTTTTAATCTTGGTTAGTTCTTCTAGTTTGACATTGGCCTTTTCTTTTAGTTCATCGACATTTTCCTTACACACACTATCCATTGGCATCTTAGTAAGGTACTTGTATTCTGGGTCATTATCAACAATATCAAACTTCTTATCAACCAGAATCTTGATTACACTAGCTTTATTTTTGTTTCGAAGATCGATTGTATTATCCACTAGAGATGCAATATATCTCGAACGATTCTGAAGAAGCGTAACATCCTTTTGCAGTTTATGAATGATGTACTCTTTACGTTTACTGTATAGTTTAATGCGGGAGGCAATGAAATCGTGAATAATATGCTTAGGGGATGTGTATAATTGAAGATGTTCTTCTGGATCAAACGCGTGCATGTTTGTAGTAGAAATTGTAGTGATGAGTTTGAAGTATTTTTCAAGGCCATTCGCCCCCGAATCTACTGTATTTTGTTCGAGTTTCTGGATGTATCCAGGCTTCATTTTGACCCTGAAATCTACTGTTGTATCAGTCGACATATCTACAAAATCTTTCACGTTGGAATTGGGTTGATCGATTAGTGTTTCGAGGAATTTCTTGTAATCATCTGTCCATGTACCAATAGGAAGTTCAATGATTTGCAATGTATCGCCCGAGATAATCGAATATTTTCCTGTAACCAAATATCGGTTTGGTGCAATATTGATAATTTTCCCTTTGAACCCCCTGTAGTATGGTAAAAAGGTAAATGATTCAAGTAGTGTTTTATCTTTACCAAGTAAGATACCTGATATATAATCAATAATATCACTCGGATTATAACAAGGAATTTCAGTACTAAACCCTGTTCCAATCCCCTTAGATCCATTGACGAGAAGCATTGGAATAATCGGAGCATAATAAATGGGTTCGACCATGTGTCCATCGTCGTTTAGATAGCTCAAAATATAATCGTCTTCCTCTACAAAGATAGAGCGAGTAATAGGAGAGAGAAGTGTGTAGATGTACCTCTCGCTTGCCGAATCCTTACCACCATTCAACCTCGTACCAAACTGTCCATTGGGTTTGAATAGGTTGATGTTGTTAGAGCCTACATAGTCTTGTGCAAGCCCAACAATCGCACCATTCAAACTCGCCTCGCCGTGATGGTATCCCGAATGTTCTGAAACATAACCACTGAATTGTGCTACTTTGATTTCGTTATGTAGGCGTTTTTTGAACGCAGAATATAGAATTTTTCTTTGACTAATCTTAAGGCCGTCCATAATATTTGGAATAGAACGGTCGCAATCATATTTGGAGAAATGTATCATTTCTTTATTGATAAAATCCTCGTATGAAATAGATGTATTTTTGGTGTCGAGTACTAACTTGCGATTGTAAGTCCCAAGCCAGTCCTTTCGGTCATCTGCGCGTTTTTTATTGAATACTAGGTCAATAGAATCTTCACATTTATCGGTGTGGTGAAAATGAACAAATCGTTTTTCTTTGAAATATTCTTTGAATTCTTTGCTGGTGCTAGTACCTAAACCCTTATAATATTTGATGGTCCATTTGCCATTCATAGTGTTTTCTTTCCAGTGTTCATAATCTTGTTCATTGTAAAAGACCAGTTCTTCATTTCCCTTACGGGCCTTGAGAATAGGTGTATTCATAAAACCAATTACTGACGCCATGATAAGCGACTTCCATTGGCTTTCAAATAGATTCACACAAAGTCCTTTGATGTGCGAACCATCCAAATCCTGATCGGTCATGAATATAATATTACCATACCGCAGTTTGGATTGAATTTCTTGTTGTGATTTGTATACTTTACCTGTCTCTAGTCCTAGAATTTGTTTGATTTTGATAACCTCTTTATTTTCTGAAATGCGTTTAGTGGTTTCTCCACGAACATTAAATATTTTACCCTTCATAGGATAAACCCCAATATAATTTCTATCTTCTGTTGATAGTCCCGAAATAATTCCCGCCTTAGCCGAATCACCCTCGCAAAATATGATTTTACATAGATGCGACTTGGCTGTCCCAGCATAATTTGCATCCACTAGTTTGGGAATGCCACGAATACTCTTGGATTTGTTTCCATCGGTCTTCTTGGCATTTTTATTTTCTTTTACATTGGTAAGTTCACAAGCACTTTCCATAACTCCCAGTTTAATCACTTTATCAATAAATTTATCACTGACTACACATGTCGAACCAAATTTTGATACAGGTGTATTCATATAATCCTTCGTCTGGCTATCAAACGCCGGATTTTCAATATCACACCTAACAAACAACATCAGTTGTTCCTTGATAACAGCAGGTTTGACTTCAATCTTCTTTTTCTTCAAAATAACCGCGATTACCTTCTTTGTAATCTGATTCAGGATGTAATCCACATGCTTACCACCTTTTGCCGTGTAAATACCATTCACGAAAGATACTTGATTGTATTCTCCAGTGTTCGTTAGTGCGACGACATACTCCCAACGATCAATGGGTTGTTCGTGTGCGCGTTCGTTTTTGCCAATGTAGAGCCCAATGTAATCCTGAAACTCTTTTACTGGAACAACGCTACTATTCCACGAAACCTTTACTGATTTATCTGTAATGGCCGCAATGTCATAGACACGTTTCTTGAACAACTGGATAATATCCGGTGTGATGGTATCGATACCTAGACGTTTGTAATCGGGTTTGAAAGTTATCTTGGTGTATGGTTTGGCTTTGCTTTTACTTATAACCGGTTCACCAATTACATCTAGATTAGATGTAAAGGTTTGCTTGTATTTTAGACCGCGTTTGTGGTCAATAGTTTCCAGCGTACCTTCAGTAGACCAAATATAGATAAGTTTTACTCCAAAACCATTCTTACCACCTACAATCTTCTTCTCGTCTTTATTGTAATTTGTACCGGTACGAAGATGGCCGAAAATGAGCTCGGGAATCCACACATTGTATTCGGGGTGCTTTGCTACATCGATACCGTTTCCGTCATTATTAAAGGAGATTTCACCGTCTTCACTAACACACACATCAATCTTGGTCACCCTGTGAGTGTTTGTGCTATCTTCAAGTGAAGCCTGCTTCATACGAATACAATGATCACGACAATTTACAATACCCTCGTCAAAAAGTTTATAGAGACCAGGGATGACATTGATTTGCTTTGATTGGATTGAGTTGGTCTCTTCATTGAAAATATACTCCACATTATCAACAAGTTCAACTGAACCAATATAGGTATCTGGATTGGATAGAATGTGTTCTTTATCAGTTTTCTTCTGATATTTTGTAGATAAATCCATAGTATTCTATAATATTTTGTACTGTGTTTAAATATTTTCAATTTTAACAAAATATTATATCTTGTAGTTCCCAATATAATATAATCATATTATATATGGAGTTTATTCATGCAATTGATAACAACGATATTGAATATGTTAAACATCTTATAAATAATACTGATGTAAACATAGATAGTGCACCATATCCAACAGAAAACACACCACTGAATTATGCTACAATATATAATAATCTTGATATTGTTAAATTACTAGTAAAAGCCGGTGCCAATCTAGAGATAGTAAATGAAGATGGTGAAACCCCACTCTACAATGCTGCTCTTCATGGTAATATAGAAATAGTTAACTTTCTTATTGAAAGTGGTGCCAATATAAATGCAGTGGACGGCATTAGTCATTACACACCACTACATATAGCTATTTTTTGTCCTGGATATGGATTAGATATGAATGATTATAAAAATTATTTTAATATTGCTACTTTACTTATAAAATCAGGTGCAAATTTAAATATAGAAAGTTCCCAACACCGCACTCCATTACATACACTTGTTAACTCAAGTATTAAAATTAATGTTGATTTTGATGATGAAGATGCTAATGAACTACATAAGGATGTGATCAAGATTGCAAAATTACTTATACAAGGGGGGGCCAATGTTAATGCTGTCGATAGAAATGGTAATACACCACTACATTTTGCATTTAAGATTGACGTCGCTGATAATGAGCTTATGAGAGATAATGATTTTGAGTTAGCTTATATACTTTTGGAAGCTGGTGCAAATAACAGATTATTCAATAATGATTTAGGGAGACCATTTGACGTGGCATTTGATGATGACCTAACTAGATTTGGTGAGTTTTTAAAAAAGAAAAACGTCACGAAAAAATATTCGAAAATGCTCACCAAAAAGATTCGTACCCGCGCAATGAGAAACGTGAGAAACAAAGTTGATAAAACGCTTGTTCGGTCTCGTAAAATACCTTCTTATTTGGCACCATCAATCGCAGAATATGTTGTTGGTAGTGGTAAACGTACAAGACGTCGTCGCCCAAATAAAAAACGTAAAAGGAGTAAACGTAGTTAATTTAAAAACCAAGGAATATCAATAGTTCGTAAAGGAGGGGGTTTGTGAGGAACCTAAGTTCACCCTTTTATATAACCATATTATATATGGACCTTAAAACAGCCATTAAAAACAACAACAGTAAAAAAGTAGAAGAACTAATAGATAATAAAACTGTAGAAGAAAAGATTCATTTCATAGATACTCCAATAAATTCATCACAAGACACACCACTGAATATTGCTGCAATGTTCAATAATATTGATATTGTTAAATTACTAGTAAAAGCCGGTGCCGATCTAGATAAAGCAAATGATGATGACGAAACCCCACTCCACACTGCTGTTCATCTGGGTAATATAAAAATAGTTAAATTTCTTATTGATAGGGGTGCTAACATTAATACACGCGACTCTATTGATCGTTATACTCCACTACATTTAGCGCTTAGTTGTCCAGGTGAAATTGAAGACGAATCCACTATGAAGTATTTAAATATTGCTAATTTGCTGATTGAATCTGGTGCTAATTTAGAGGCAACCACACGAAGACGAAACAATACTCCATTGCATAAACTTATTGAGACGAGTATTAGAATAAGTATTGATGACAGTTACAGGGGGATGGAGAACAGCGAACTATATAAGGCCGCACTCGAAATTGTAAAGTTGCTTATAAAAAAACAAGTAAATATTAATGCTGTCGATAACAATCGTAATACTCCACTACATAGAGCATTAAGGAATAATGATTTTGAATTAGCTTATATTCTTATGAAGGCAGGAGCAGATACGACAATTGAAAATAATAATGGTAAAACCCCACTTCAATCTATTGAAACCGACGGCGACGGCACCGAGGACGACGACGGCAGCGCAGAGGGCCTAACTAGATTTGAAGAGTTTCTAAAAAAGAAAAGGGTAAACGACAAATATGCGAAAAAACTTACTCAATATGTTCGTAATCGCGCTAGAGCCAACATTACAAAAAAAGTTGATAAAATATCAAAAGGAAAGCTTCCTAGCGAATTGGGAGAAGAAGTTGCGAAATATCTCGTAGGACGTCGGCGTCATCGTCATCGTAGTTCCTCAAAGAAAAAACGTAAAAAACGTAAAACGAGTAAACGGTCTTAAATGAGATTTCATAATAAATTAAAAAATTCAATTTTTAATCAGATAGTGGCTATAAATAAAAATTGAATAAATGTAATAAAAATTATTTAGAGCTAAGTAAAGATATTAATAAGAATATACAAATGTCTGAATGTAGGATACAAAAACCATTTTTAAAATGGGTAGGTGGCAAAACACAACTGATAGATACTATTATTAATAAAATCCCAAAAGAAATGGAAAATTATCACGAACCTTTTCTTGGTGGTGGAAGTGTTTTATTTGCTGTTTTATCTTTAAAACAACAACAAATAATTAAAATAAATAAAAATATTTATGTTTATGATATTAATCCTGCTTTAATTAATGTTTATAAAAATGTTCAAAACAATAAAGACAAATTATTTGATTTTATTAATAGTTATATTAATCAATATGATGCTATAACTGGTACTATTATTAATAGGAAACCTTCTTCTTTAGAAGAAGCTACTACATCAAAAGAAAGCTATTATTATTGGCTCAGAGGTAAATATAATAAACTCAATGAATTTACACCCGAACATGCGGCTTTATTTATGATTATTAATAAATTGTGCTTTCGTGGTGTGTATCGCGAAGGTCCAAATGGTTATAACGTTCCCTACGGACATTCTAAAAACACGCCAACAATTATTACTAAAAACGAATTAGATATTATTAGCGAATTGATTAAAGATGTAAAATTTATACACAGCGACTTTGAAAAATCTATTAAAAATGTTAAACATGGAGATTTTGTGTATTTAGACCCACCATATGCTCCTGAAAACGAAAAATCATTTGTGGGTTATGTACAAGGTGGGTTTGATTTAAATAAACATAAAAAATTATTTAGTGAAGTAAAAAAATTAGATAATGTAATGTTTATCATGAGTAATGCTAATGTTAGCCTAGTTACAGATGAGTTTAAAGATTATAATATTGAAGAAATAAAAGCTCGCCGTGCTATTAATTCTAAAAAGCCAGGGTCAACCACAACTGAAGTGATTATTCATAATCAATATCACTAATAAAGTCAGTAAATCTAATATACTCTATTCCCCAACTTTTAGCTATATCTAAAATAGTATTAGTTTTATGAGTAACTTCTTCTCCGAAGAACTTAGTTTTACCGTATTGTAATTCATATTCTTGATTTGCAATACAAATGATACGTAATGGTTTACCATATAGTTCTGGTATATCTTGATATTTAATCCATGTACCTAGAACTTTTTCACCAGCAGTTCCATCAACCCACCAATTAGAAGTTTTAACTTCATAAATATATTTGTCTGTTTCCCAATCAGGCTCAAAACCATTTTTTTTGATAATTTTTCTAGGGTTTTCTCCTTTTAAATAGAGTATATCATAAACCAGTTTTTCACCTAATAACGTGGTCCATTGACCATTATTAGATTGACCTATCATATCATTTCCCCATTTTTTTTCTTCTTCTTTTTTTTCAGCTTTAAGCTCTTTAATAGTTTTACCTGGTTTTTTTTCAATATTATCAGGTTTATTCAGAGCCCAAGTAATACGTTCTTTTAAATTTTTAATAATTGTAGTAGTCATATTTGTTTGCTATGTTTAATTATATTATTATGTTTAATTATATAATTCAATTTTTAGCGTTTTTTCTTCGCATAGTCATTTTCGCTTTTTTATTAATATTTTTTTTACCCATTTGATATATTTTATTATTTAAATTTAAATTAAAATATTTGCATAATATATATAAATGCCGCATCCGCAACTGCCGGGCAGCACACGGAAATCATCACGAAAAGTGCCATTTCGCCCCCACCACCCGACTCGGGGCCGCTGGCCGACGTTCGATGAGATGAAAGAGCAGAAGCACGGGCAAAAGTGGCACTACGACCGCGCCAAATATGTGCCGGACCCGAATCAAGCAGGCAGCAAATCTTCAAAAAGAAAACCCAAAAAAAGAAGAAGTGTTGGTAGAAGAACTTTATTAAAAAGAAGAAAAAAACGAACACATAGACGTCGTTAATTTTGAGTTCATTAGTTTTGTCGTATTTTTTTTAGGAATATATTTTTTGTAAACATGATAGAAGTGATGTATAAATGAATGATTACCCTTTGGTACAGTGGGTTGGGTGGGCGTAAATTAGATTCACCTGAAAAATTTATAGGCGGTAGTGTATGTTATTTCATTTAATATATAATTATAATGTATTTTTAGCGTTTTTTCCTTCGTAAAGTCCTTTTTCTTTTTAATACTTGTTTCCTTTTACCTGCTGTATCAGGGGATAAAGTCAATTGTTTTTTTTTCTTTGATTTCATAGATAATCTGCGAACAATTTTTTTTCGTGTTTTCGTTGCCAACGTATATAATTTATGAGACAATGATTTATTTCTTTTATTTAATTTTTTATCTAATTTTTGATCTAAATCAAACTTAACTTTACTGGAAAGCAATTTTGGTGAATCTCCTGGATCAGTAAAAGAGTTTTTTGTTGCTTTCACTATATGACTATACGGTATTGTTGCTAATCTTGAAGATCCGCGTGACATTATATTAAATATAATATATACAAAGATTTAATAAAATCTTATTATTGGAAAAGTATCTAGAATTGTTATTATTTATAAAATTGAATATAAATCTAAATATATAATTATTATTCAAAATTATATATTTAAAGTATAACCGTGCAAATGTTGAATTATTTACATAGTGAATTGTTGTATCTAACAACGCGATATATGGATTGGAATGATATATATTATTCATTAAAACATACATGTAAGGGACTACAATATGAAGTGGAAAATAACAAAAAGATAATCAGACGCAAATCCTTAGTATATATGAGAATTTTGCAACAACAATTGCATTTTAGAAAACAGTTTGACCGAGCAGATATATTATCATCATATAACCCCATGCCCATATGGTCTAAGAAAAAACAATTTGTAAATTTTTTTGAACATTTGCTAAAAGAAATCGACGTTTCGTCTTTATCCACAAATCAAAAAAAAAGTCTAAATAAAATATTGAAAAGTTTCGAGGATTATTATCCATAATGGGTAAATAGTTATTTTTGACCAATTCGTATAGTAATTAACGTTTAATAGTTTTTTTACCTTTGGTTTTTTTACCTTTGGTTTTTTTACCTTTGGTTTTTTTACTTTGTTTTCTTGAACGCTTTTTACCGGATGTTTCTATAAGCATACTTTTTAATAAATTTTCTATATCATGTGGTATATTTTTATTATTTCTTTTTGAAACTAGTCTTAATGATTTTGCAAGGGAGAAATCTTTTTTTCTTTTAATACTGCGTGCTTTTTTGGCGGCATCGGCTCTTACCGAATGTCCAGTTACTTTTTTATGCGCAGGGTGGTTTAATAATCTTCTATACTTAATACTTCTGCCTTCATCCATTATATTATATTATATAGGAGAGATAATAATATTATAACATATTATATATATAATGATTAATATCTTAGACAAATTTGTAATGTTAATTCCCGTCCCGTCGATGTTGTTGGTGTGTACTATATTTGTTAGTGTAGTTTTGAATTTAGTATTACCAATAATATTTACACCTTTTGCATCACCAGAAGAAATCAAACCCACAAATGGGGCTGGAAATCTATCATATAAAGGACAATTTATGCATATGTTGGTTCATCATGGGCAAGTCCCATTCACAAGTAGTTTAATAATTGCACTTATTGTTGGTCTATCATTTGTCCTAGGCAAAAAATGTGCAAAAAAAGTAAATTAGGGAAGAATCGATGCTTTCCTTATTCTTTCATCAAACATCATCGGAATCATTTTCCTCTTTGAAACTATCTATTAAAGAATTATTCATTTCCATCATTTCTTCGCTTGCATTATAAACAGTACGATGATTATCCGTAAAACACCCTTCGTGTGTATGTTTCAAATAATTTTGATTATAAATCATTATCCATTCTGTTGGTGTAAATGAATACATAGATGTTAATGCAATACACTCAAAAAACCAGAACCATAAATTTGACACATTAAAAAACATCATAATCAGCAATACAACACAAGACGTCGCCCCTATTCCTAAAATACCACTTGTTATTTGCGATGGAATCGCATAAAAAAGTGTCAAACCTGTATGTAAAATAAAGGAACTACTGAAACATACAACAGTGATAGTATGCACCCAATTTTTTACATAGCCCTGTGTACATATTAAGAAAGTACCGTAAGATAATTGATATATTGCTGTACTATAATATAGTGTACTACATACTTGCACAATATTACCATCTTTTCTTAGGCTAATATTTTCTAATATAATATCTTGATATTCCCATACCAATGTTAAAGGAATAAATGATACAGCAGCCATTGCACCAGTTGCAGGAGGATTTGCTATATATTCTGATACTGATGTGGAGTGATCTTCCGAAAATCCGATTTTTGATAATAGTGGTAGCATCCAAATATAAACAATTGCAACTCCGCTCATAGCAACCTTAAATTTAAATAAAATGTCCATATAACATAGTATCTTTTTTAATTTTTATATAAAACAAAGTTATCTAAAAATTAAAATGAATAAATAATAAAGTAATAAAAACTTAATGGAAAAGTACTTACCGAATGAGATAATTATTTATATTTATGAAATTCTTCATCAGCATTTGATGATAAGTGTATTGAACGAATTAAAAGAAAGATACAAACATTTTAAATGGGAATCACATTTAGTAAACAGGTTTAAATTATAGGGGGAACCTAGGTTCCCCCTTACCCCCTCCTTTATTATAACCCTTCTCACAAATAGGGTTATAAATGATCTTTTAGAATAAATGATTTAAAGAAAAAGAGCAATTATTATTTATAATTAATAATGAATGACGCAACTGCTTTAAGTATAAATGTCGAAGGAGCGCTTAATTTTGTAAAACGAAGATACTTTGAGGATGAACGTGATATAATTTGTGAATTAGGGGGTTGTGCACCAGGAAAAGCTAGTAAAATAAATTATTCATTTTTTGACGATTTTTTAGTTCAAACAATAAATGACGGTGGATTAAAAGAAGATGATATTGAAAGATTAAAAGAATTTTATAATAGTGGAGATAGTGGACATTCAGAATGGGGTATGGGTGCAAGAACTGCTGCTATGCAATTAACAATAGAAAGTTCATATGATAAATTTTATGTTGTAGATAATTATAAAGGTATTGAGTATCATACAGATACCTCTCATAATTTAAAATATGTAACTCTTTCACAAGAAAAAGTTTCAGAATTAAATAAAAAATATCCATCACAAAATAATAAAACAGACTTTACTAAGTGGATAGTTCCTACTAAACGTGATTTTCAGGATGAAAAAATTACACAAAAAATTATAAACGATTTGAAGTTTAGATATAGTATGCTTCTTATGAACAAAGAAGTTACAATTACTTATAAAGGCGAAAATTTAAATTTGAACACACAACCATATGAAATAAATAATTGGGATAATATTCAAATTGTAAGTGTAAAGGCTAAAAAAAACGGAAAACCTTTTGGAAATCCTTTCGACATGTATAAAATTAACAATAAAATGTATTATTCTAAATCTGGAAAACTAGAGGAAGATGAAAATATTGAAATTATAGAGACAAAGTTTAATTTTGAAGCATCACAATTTTGTCCTACTAGTGAACAAATAAAATCTATTAGTGATGAAATTGGTATTAATGAAACATTAATTAATGGTACAATTCTATCTAAAAAAGGTGTTTTGAAATCTACGAATTTTATTTTGGCTTATGGACAAAGATATGCTGGAACATATGCGGTTGATCATTGTATAATATGCCTAAAAGATGATGATAATAAATTATCTAATACTACTATCGAAAAAAACATTAAACCATCATTATTATTTCCAGTAAAAAAATTCATAAATTTTTATACAAGCAAATCGAAGAAGAATAATAACGCAATTAAAATGGTAAATAATAAAGAAACATTTAAAAAAAATACAATATCAATTGATGAATCTCTATATTCAAAAAATGAAGTTGTAGATTCATATAATGATAATGAAATTGTAGAGTCAGATGATGGCGTTACAGATAATGAAATTGTAGAGTCGGATGATGAAGTTACAGATTCAGATAATGAAGTTACATATTCAGATAATGAAGAAGCTATAATTAAAAACAAAATATCCAGAAAAGAATTTTCTAGGGATATAAAGAAAGAACAACAACACGAACACCAATCTAGATTATTGGGAATACCTTTCTCTCAACTTCATATCCACGGTATTGAAATATTTCAATTCGATCATATGAATGGGGATAGAAGCGACGCTCACCGTGATAATTGTGATATTAAAGATTTATATGAACATGAAATGAAAACAAGAAATGAGGAAAAATACAACAGATTTATAGAAGATAATAGAGATGTAAGAGAGTGGAGGTCAAAACATATATGTGCTCTTATTGAAGGATTTTTAAATAAAGGAACAACAATGGATGAGAAATTTGAAAAAGAGGAACAACTAGAAGCAATCGAATATTATGATAAAATAATAAAATTAGCTGAAAAATGTAAATCTGAGATAACGGAGGGGGCTTGAGGGAACCTAGGTTCCCCCCTATAATTAAAATTGAATTAATGGTAGAATTATTAACATACTATAATAATGCCGGAAGTAGTCGGGGCAGTTCTTGTAACAAACAATAAAGTAATTTTGACCAAAAGATCTTCAAATTGTAAATCTTATCCTAACAAATTTGAATTTCCTGGTGGTAAAGTTGAAAAAGGTGAAGGTCTCAAACAAGCACTTGTCCGCGAATTAAAAGAAGAACTTACTATTGATGTTGAAATAAAAAATATTATTGATTTTGAAAAAAATAATTTGAAAATCAATAATTTGTCTTTGACGCTATTTATTGTTAATAAATGGAATGGTAATATTATATTGGACCCGGATGTTCATAGTACAATGATTGATATTGATTTTAAAGATTTGATTGCTGTTGTGGACTTACTGGAAACAGATGCGATGCTTGTCCCGGATTTGATAAAATCCATTTAGATTTTATCAAAAGTCTCCATTTCTTTATTACATTTACTACAGCACACTGCAATTTTTACATCTTCGTGTGCTTCTCTAACAAGGCGATATAACAGATCAAGCTTTTCTGTATCATCTAAATTTTGAAAAAGGACTTCGTCTATTATATCTGATTGTCTAACACCAATGTGAGCACAAGTTAAATATTTACATTCATTTCCACATCGAGGACAATTATATTTGCCATTTTCATTCATACAGGATTTTTTGAATTTTTTAATAAGATAATAGTCCTTTATTAGTTTCCGATTTAACTCGCGTAATGCATTTTTATATTGACGAAATAGCGATTTAGCGTCTTGCTTAAATTTAGCGTTAATGTCCTTATATAAAAATATATAATTTTTGTCATTATGAAGGGGAGATCTAATTTCTTCGTTATAAACCATAGCGTAATATCTATATTTTATTAGGGATAATTATTTTTTCAATTTTTCATATAAAAGCTAA
>MDSX01032428.1_pt1 | contig 23651 bp, 19 predicted proteins | sample 811141 | NCBI WGS metagenome assembly MDSX01 (sample SAMN05326642, study PRJNA326480) | marine metagenome | isolation source: seawater | place: Atlantic Ocean: South East | collected 2010
CGATGTTTATGCGGCAGTGGTCCATGCTGGTTGGTGCCTTAGAGCCCGCAAAGCTGGCTCACCGGTTGATACCGTCCAACCTGTCATCACGGGAACTAGTCATGTCGGCGTAGGCAAGTATGGTTGGCTCGTGATTCCTAAGCACAGTAAAGTTCCTGAAGCGGCTTCATGGTTCATCAATGAGTATCAAGAGCCTGAATTTCAGATGCTGTATGCTGTAAAAAGTGGGGTCGTACCCACGAACCGGAAGTCAATCTCGCAACTGGCAAGTGATCCTATCTTTGCAGAGATGCTGGAACTTGACCCGGCCAAAATCGGTAATCAGTTGAAGATCGATTATCAAAAAGCTGACACCTCGGACTGGATCGACCAGTGGAACCGGTCTGTTTCTCAGTAGCGAGTATCTGACGCTGTCTTAGCCTCCAACGCTCAAAAGTGGGCCGCTCTCGGGCGGCCTGCTTTTGAGCAACTCCAGTAGCGAGTATTTCCTATGTCACGCGTTCTCCTGAAAGGTGTTAGAAAATCCTTCGGTGATTTTGTCGCCCTGCATGAATTAGACCTTGAAATTCAAGAAGGTGAATTTCTCACGTTGCTCGGGCCTTCCGGCTGCGGCAAGACAACCACTCTGCGGCTTATTGCGGGTTTTATCGAGCCTACGGAGGGAAAGATTCTTCTTGGGGATGAAGACGTGACGCAGGTCGCACCCCAGCACCGTGAAATCGGCATGGTGTTTCAGGATTACGCATTGTTTCCTCACATGACAATTGCTGAAAACATTGGATTCGGACTAAAGGAGCGACGCTATCCAAAACAGGATATCAATGATCGTGTTGAAGAGTTGCTGGATCTCATTCGACTGCCCGAGGTTCACGATCGCTACCCTGCCGAGGTTAGTGGGGGTCAACAACAACGAATTGCGGTTGCTCGCGCCGTCGCTTATCCCCCTAAAGTTCTGCTCATGGATGAGCCCTTGGGTGCGCTCGATCTGAAACTACGTGAAACGATGCAAATCGAACTACGGCGTATTCAACAAGAACTAGCTATCACTACCGTTTACGTTACGCATGACCAGACTGAGGCTATGAATATGTCTGATCGCATTGTTGTGATGAACTCGGGTCGAATAGAGCAAATGGGGGGCGCAGAAGATATCTATAACGAACCAAGAACTCGATTCGTCGCGGATTTTGTTGGACAGATTAACCTATTCGACGCCAATAGCTACGAGCCTGAAACGGGAATTATCAAGCTGGACGGACTCGATCAGATGGTACATGTGCCCGTCAATCTTGCTAGCCGCGGCGAGTCGCTATCTATCGGCGTCCGGCCGGAGGATATCGGCCTGACAAATTCCGTCGAATTATCTAGCGGTATTAATCACCTAGAGGGAGTGATCTCAGGACGCACATTCGCTGGCAACCTCACGCGTCTTTTCGTCGACGTAGGCTTGCCAAAGCCCGTCATCTTAGAAGCCAAATCTCAGAGTGTTAAATCAAACGTCGGCGATAAAGTCACTTTAACCTGGCCTGTTGAACTCTCTAAACTTCTTTCTGATTAACGGGATCAGGCTCTAGATCCTAAATGAGACCCGGAAGATTCGCCGTCAGCTTGATGATTCCAGTTGTATGTTCCGCTGAATCCAGCCGGCATGTGCAATAAGGTCATCATCTTTAAATAAATGACCAACTAGCTGCACCCCTAGAGGGAGCGCAGTACGCCCTTTTCCGGCTGGCAAGGTAACTGATGGGCCTCCGATCAGATTCCAGGCACGGGAAAACTTTGGGTCTCCGGTGCTACTCAGTCCCTTTGGCGCCTCTCCTGGAGCACTTGCGGTAAGAAACAGATCACAGTCGGCAAGCTCAGTGCGGAGCATTTTGTTAGCCGAATCTCGCTGCTTTAAAGCCTCTTCATACGCTTGATAACTAACTTGGCGGCCGGCTTCCACGAGTTGGGTAAACTGATCGCTGAGCTTTTCCTGATGGTTTTCATATTCTGCCGCACGTGACCTCGCAACCTCGAATGCCATAAGTGTTTGGTGGGCATCGACAAGGTTTACCCCCACTTGGCGGTCAATATCTACCTCAGTTAACTCAACTCCAGATTTAGCCAGATCGCGTCCAGCGGCTTCGATTGACGATTGACTCTCGCTGTCTAGCTCGTCCCAGTAAGCCGTTTTTACCAATCCTACTTTTCGCGGCTTCAACTCATCAGTACTTTGCGACACCCCTAGCAATACATTTCGCAGTAACTGGAGATCTTCGACACTTCTTACAAAGAAGCCGAGCGAGTCCATGGAGTAAGACAGGGTGAGAGCCCCGTTGAGCGGAAACTGTCCAGCCGATGCCTTGTAACCAACGACACCGCAAAACGCAGCGGGTCGAATCACCGAAGCCGCCGTTTGTGAACCTATCGCGAATGGCACCATAAAATCCGCAACCGCGGCGGCTGAACCCTGCGATGAACCTCCCGGAGTGTGATCGGGATGATGTGGATTTCTGGTTTTGCCTGGAAAAAAGTACGCAAACTCTGTTGTCACTGTTTTCCCCATCACCACCCCGCCAGCTGACCTTAACTGAGATACAACCGCGGCATCACACAACGGTTGATATCCCTCAAATATGCGGCTTCCATAGGATGTAACCCAGTCTTTAGTATTGAAAATATCCTTAACCCCAAAAGGGATACCGGAGATTCTTGTTGCACGGTCTTGAGAATTTATCTGATCGATTTGGTTCCGAACGCGATCTATATCGAGCGCTATGAAGGCCTGTGTTATTTTTTCACGTGCTTCAATCCGATTTACAAGACTCTCGCAAACTTCATTCAGAGAGAATGCTCCAGCCCGTAAACCGCTATCCAACTCTCCCAGACTCATTTCATAGATTTCCATCATTTTTCCCTCTTCTTGATCAGAAGCGTCAAAACTATTTTCTTCTGAGGAAACTTTGAAGCGATAGTTTGACTTACGTATTAATCCGGCTCGGGCAAGACTATACTTTTGATTTGAGATATGAATTCTGCCGAATTCGAAATCATTCTAAAGTCAGTCAACGTCTGGAGGACCGCCCCATGATTGGAGAAAAAACCCCTGAGTCAGATGCTTTTTGGAAACTCGTTTGCGAAGAAAAGTCCATTACCGCTCCAGATTATCACTGCCTGACCTTTGGCGATCCTAAATATCAAGACTACAGTGACCACATAACAGAATTGGCGATCAAGGGTGTCAAACGCGCTACGGCCCACCTCGCTATCGATTTCGAGCTTAATAATGTAAGTCGTAGAAAAAAAGGCGACTACTGGATGATTCTTTGGGAAGATCTCTCACCCGCAGTTGTCGTTGAGTTAGTAAACGTCGAAGAATGTAAATTTGAATATGTATCAGCAGAATTTGCTTCGCGGGAAGGTGAAGGAGATGGATCGCTAGAGTTCTGGAAAAACACCCATGAAGATTACTTCAAACTTCAATTGACCGACTGGGGTCACGAGTGGTCAGACCAGCTGAAAGTCGTCCTAGAGTCATTCGATGTTGTCATGGCGAATCCATCCCGGCCCGTCTAGCTTGAACGTTAAACAGACAACTAAGTTGGTCCGCCAGCTTTATTGATTGGCGGACCGCTTAACGGTTATTCCACCGCATCCACCGCACGTTTAGCAGACGCGCCCTTGTACACCGATATCCCTGCATCGACAGCAACAGCGCTGAGGATGATAAGACCACCCCAAAGCGTAGCCGCCGTCGGAATCTCGGTCACCGTAAACCAGGCCCAAATTGGACCCAGTACCGGTTCGAGCAGTGCCAGCAATCCCACTTGAGCTGCAGGCACGTGGCGCGCTCCAAGAATCAGCAGCGTGAATCCCAAACCCACCTGAAAGACTCCAAGATAAACTGAAACGCCAAAGTCCCACCAGCTTACTGAAAATTGCCCAACAAAAGGGATTGATAAAAACGCGGCAAAACAGGCTGCAAGGAAAAGCGCAACCAGCATATCAGGTTGCCTCGAGCGTCTGACAAGTACCACTGAGATCGCATAAGAAACTGGCAACCACAATGCAACAAGGTTCCCGAGATATCTCCCTTGAGCCATCCCTGTTCCCACCATAATGATCAGTCCCAACATTGCACCGCCAATCGCTACACAGGTTCGAAGCGGCACCCGCTCTCCCAGCAAAAACCATCCGAGCACAGCCGCTAAAAATGGGGCAGCACTGAAGATAAAAAGTGCATTGGCTACAGTAGTCATCAGCAATGCGAATACGTAAGCAACAAATCCACTACCGAGGACCACTGCTAGCAGGACATCGTCCTTGGTGATCGTCTTGAAGCGCGAGACCCAAGCACCTCGATTGAAAAGCACCAGCAATATAAATACGAGCGTCGCCATACTGATAGAGCGATAGAACAAAATCTGCCATGCATCTGCGGACTCGATCACACGAAGCCCAACTCCTGAGGTACTGAGAAACAGTGCAGACGCCAACACCATAATCACTCCTCGCATGTACTGAGTCATGATTCGGCTCAAGAAGAAGATGAATGATCGGGGCGGGAACCATCCATAGCTGGTTTCTGAGCTAGCCAAAGCCCCAAAACGACCAGCATCAGTGACACGGCATGGAATACGCCAAATTTTTCTGCCAACAGTGTTACGGCCAAAAAAGAGGCTGAAATTGGAACGAGATTTAGAAACAACCCACAGATCCCAACACCAATGAGCCGAACGCTCCGCATATAGAAAAGATGTGCCAGAAAGGACGGAAAAACTGTAACGAAGAATACGATCAACCATCCTTCCATAGAGGGCCAAAACAGAGCGCCTGCATTGAATTCATAAGCCAGTCCCATTACCGTCACAATTTGCGCTGTGATGGAAAAAAGCAACAATCCAATGATCTGATCGCCATCGGGAGACTTTCGCAGCCCTAAGGTATAGGCCGCAAACAACCCACACCCGATCAGCATATATAGATCACCAATGTTGAACTCAACGCCGACCAACCGCTGCAATTGTCCTCCGGACGCAAGCACCAAGACGCCAGTAAGTCCAATCAGAATGCCTAGCGCTTGTACAGAACGAATTCGATCTTTGAAGAAGAAAAACGATCCGGCAATCACGATAATCGGGATTGAGCCTTGAAGGATCCCGAGATTAATTGCTGTAGTATGGTGTGCCGCAATATAGAAGAACATATTGAAACCGCCTAAAGCCATTCCTCCTAGTACAAAACCTATCCAACCTGCGCGAAATAACTCTTTCGCTTCCTTGAAGCGTTTTCGAAATAGCACTAAAAGAAAAACCGCCAGAATAAACCATCTAAGATGCGTCAGGAGAAATGGCGAGATGTGACCAACAGCAAATCTGCCAGCTACCGCGTTGCCGCCCCAGAATATTGTCGAGAAAGTGAGCAAGACAATTGGGCGACTCCAGAGAACTGGCGACCTGAGCGTCATTATTTTGACTTTAGTCTGCTGTTCATCTCTTCGAGCTCACTCCATCGCTGAAGGTGCTGTTCCAGCTCCCGTTCAAGATCTGCCAACTGGTCAAGCGCAGGCTGGGTCTCACTGTACTCTCTCTGATAGAAGTCAGAATCCAACGTCTGATTTCTGACTTTTTCTAGTTGCGTTTCGACCGACTCAATGACACTGGGAAGATCGTCGAGCTCGCGCTGAAGTTTATACGACAATTTGCGAACCGACGCCGGGCGCGTCGGTTGGGATGGGTTGGAGTCAGTCGGACCACCCTGACGTCTCTTCGCCTCTCCCGACGCAAGTGATCGACCCCGCGTCATCCAGTCGCTGTAGTTGCCAACATAGGGCTGAATTGACCCGTCCGCCTCAAAGGCCAGAATACTGGTCACGGTGTTATCGAGAAACGCACGATCATGGCTGACCACCATCAGGGTGCCGGCGTATTCAGCAAGTTTTTCCTCCAACACTTCCAGGGTCTCGACATCAAGATCGTTGGTAGGCTCATCCAGAATCAAAAAGTTGGCTGGTTGAGTAAAAAGGCGAGCCAAAATTACGCGATTTCTCTCACCGCCAGACAACGCACGGACCGGGGTCAATGCACGTTTCGCACTGAAGAGGAAACCACGCAGATAACCCACGACATGGCGGGGCTTGCCATTCAGCGTAACGTACTCCCTCCCGTCTCCCACTATTTGCGCGACCGTTTTGTCCGGGTCAAGCTCCCGACGATGCTGATCAAAATAACCGAGCTGGATGTTTACACCCCACTTGATTGAGCCCGCCTTCGGCTCGATTTCTCCCAGGATCAGCCTCAGCAAAGTACTCTTTCCGACCCCATTGTTTCCAACCAGGCCTATCCGGTCACCACGGCGAATCCGCAAAGAAAAATCCTGAATCAGCATCGAGTCGCCATACCCAAAGCTAAGGCCCCTTGCGTCCAGCACCTTGCGACCCGACTGATCCGCCTCCTCTATATGCACCCTCGCCCTGGCATCAGGATTCACCCGCTGTGCGCGTACTTCACGCATTGCCTCAAGCGCCCGGACCCTTCCCTCATTTCTTGTGCGCCGCGCTTTGATTCCCTGGCGGATCCAGACCTCTTCTTCGGCCAACTTGCGGTCGAACTCCGAGTTCGCCTGACGCTCTGCGGCCAGGCCCTCGGCCCGACGGCGCAGAAAGTCAGCATAATCCCCCGGCCAACTGCGCAATTTGCCGCGATCAATTTCAACGATCCGGGTGGCGAGGCGCTGGAGAAATGCCCGATCGTGTGTGATAAACAGCACCGCCCCAGAAAAGGCCGCGAGACGGCTCTCCAACCAGCTGATCGCCTCAAAATCCAGATGATTGGTCGGTTCATCCAGCAGCAGCAGATCAGGGCGAGGGGCAAGCGAGCGAGCCAGAGCCGCCCGCCGGCGCCAGCCCCCTGACAGCGCCTTGAGCGGCTGCTCCGGATCCAAACCCATCTCGGTGCAAATACTTTCAACCTGTTGCTGTGGATGCCACCCACCATGCGCATCAATATGGCTGTGCAGATCCTGAAGCGCCTTAAGCCCGGCTGCATCGAGATCGGCTCCTGCCTGCGCACGATACTGTTCCGTCATCTGGATGATGTCAGTCAGGCCTTCAGCCACAAAATCGCCCACCCTTTGATCCTCATCACCCGGCAACACCTGCTCGAGTTCTGTGATACAAAGATCTCCGAGGCGGCGGACCTCACCTTCATCTGGCTCCTGAGTTCCGGTGACCAGGCGCAGCACCGAAGTCTTGCCGGCACCGTTGCGACCCACGAGGCAAACCCGTTCTGCCGGCTCAATGGAAAGCTCTGCGCCACGCAAAAGCTTGCGTGGGCCAAAAGCGAGGCTGACATCGTCAAGACGAATAAGGAACATGATCAGGAGCGATAAGCCGCAGCCAAAACTGCGGGGCAGGTGAAAATGCGATATTAACCGACCTACCCCCAGGGCTGGACCAGACACGGTCTGCATCGTGCTGCCGGCCCGCAGAATTAGAACAAGACGACCGCCAGATTCTTTTACGAGGGTCGTTTCAACAGTTTTTCCATTGGCCGACTTTTCGGTGATTTAGCACTTCTCTTTAAGCGTATTCGGGCGTAGACTTCGCGCCCGCTACCACCGATCTTCAGGACATTCCTGTGCGATTCGCTCTTTCCGTCCTGCGCACCCTCTCTGCACTGATGATTTCAGTGACGCTGCTGATGTTCGGGAACAGCATGTTCTCTACCCTGCTGGCGCTGCGTGCCAACATCGAGAATTATCCCAATGAGATGGTTGGATTGATGGCCTCGGGATATTTCTTTGGCTTTGCGCTGGGCACCTTCCGGTCCGGACCGCTCATTAACCGGATCGGTCATATCCGCACCTTCGCAGCACTTTCAGCGATCGCAGCGGCCTCGGCAATGATGGTGCTGATCTTACAGGATCCCTGGGCTTGGGTAGTCCTCCGAGCCATTATGGGTGCCGCTAGTGCAGGACTTTTTGTCGTGGTCGAAAGCTGGCTCAATAACCGTGCCACCAACAACAGCCGCGGCATTCTGCTGTCCATTTATATCATGATCGGTTACATGGCCTCTGCCGTAGGCCAGCAAGCGATCAAATTTGGTGACCCCGCAAATTTCGGGCTATTCCTGCTGGTGGGTATTGTGTTGGTCTTATCTCTCGTTCCCGTTTCGCTGACCAGAGCCACCCATCCGGATCCAGTCGATAAACCCCTTCTGAATATCCGGACGCTTTTTTCGGTCTCGCCGACTGCTGTCATGGGCTGTCTCGTTGCCGGACTCATCTCCTCAAGTTGGTGGGGTCTGGGTCCCGTCTATGCCCAGGAGCTTGGCCTGACGGTGGCGCAGATCTCTGGCTTTATGACGGCAGGCCTCGTAGGCGGCATGTTTCTACAGATACCGATTGGGCGGCTGTCGGATCGTCAGGATCGGCGACTTGTGCTCTTTGGTGTCGCTACTTGCATAAGCATCCCTGCGCTGATGCTGGTGCTGAGCGGCATGATGCCGTCCTGGACACTGCCGGTCAGCGCTGCAGTCTTTTTCGGCTTGAGCTCAACGCTATATCCGTTGAGTATTGCTTACGCGAATGACTATCTTGATCCAGGCGACGTGGTGGCGGCGAGCGGCGGCTTCGTGCTGGTATTTGGCATTGGCGCGGTTATTGGGCCTCTGGCGGCTTCGGCTGCGATGCGCTTTGCGGGACCTCAGGGCATGTTCATGTTTGCTATTGGTGCCGCGGTCCTGCTCGTCGGATTTATTGCCTGGCGAAGCCGGATTCGGCAATGGGCTCCGGTGGTGGAAAAAGAGCCCTATATTCTCCAGCCGGAAACACCCAGCGCCATCGGCGATCTTGACCCCCGGGCCGGGGTCGACGAGTACTACGATGAGGGTCCGGATACCCTCGAAACACCTGTTCCCCACGCAGCGCCGAATAAATCTTTTTCTTTCTGGCTGGGACGCTTGGGCGCATCGGATGACGACGGGGACGTCGCGCACGATTCATCGGAACCTGGAATAGCTCCCGACTCTGAGGAAACAACGGCCAAAACACCGGGGCGCGGCTGAACGGTCTGTTTCTTCCTGGAATATTTCCCTTGAGGGCTCGTCGGCTTATGCGCTTGAACTGTACCTTACCGCCAGCACTTCATAACGCCGCATCCCACCAGGCGCCTGAAACTCGATCTCATCGTCCTGTCGCTTGCCAATAAGTGCTTTGGCAATCGGTGAACTATGTGAAATCATGCCTTCATCGATATTGGCTTCGAGTTCACCCACGATGCGGTAAGTCACCTCACGATCGCCTTCTTCTTCCCACAGATCCACCCACGCACCAAACACAATCTTGCCGCCCGCATTGAGTCGCTCAGGATTGATGACCTCGGCCACCGCCAGTTTGGCATCCAGATCTGCAATACGACCTTCAATGAAGCCCTGTTGCTCACGGGCTGCGTGGTATTCGGCGTTCTCAGAAAGATCCCCATGCGCCCGCGCTTCGGCAATCGCCTCGATGACTGCCGGACGATCCACGCGTTTAAGCCGCTGCAACTCCTCACGTAGCCGCACCTCTCCTTCAACCGTTAACAGTACTCTCACTGTTTCACGGTCTCATGAAGGGTCTGCAATCGATTAACACTTTGGTCATTTCCCGCACGATGGGCCTCGCACGCGGCCCGAGCTGCGGCCAACGTAGTGAAGTAGGTTACTTTGTGCGTCAACGCCTGTCGACGAATGGTTTCTGAATCCTGCCGACTGTGCTGACTCGCTGTCGTGTTCACGATAAGATCGTACTCACCGTTCTTAATGTTATCTACCACGTGAGGCCGTCCCTCACTCACCTTGTTAACAATACGAGCCTTAAGGCCGGCTCTGCTGAGCACATGGGCCGTGCCTTCGGTTGCCTCAAGCGAAAAGCCATTGTCGCTCAGATACCGCGCGATGTCGATCACAGACCCCTGATCTGCAGTACGGACGCTGATGAGCGCTGCCCCGGAGGCAGGGATGAGGAGCCCTGTGGCTCGCTGCGCCTTGCGGTACGCTTCGCCGAAGGTCATGCCGATACCCATGACTTCTCCCGTGCTTTTCATTTCCGGGCCGAGCAACGGATCCACTCCGGGAAACTTGATGAACGGGAACACGGCCTCTTTGACGGAAAAATAATCTGGCCGGATCGTACCTTGAACCCCCTGATCCGCCAAAGACGCCCCGGCCATGACCCGCGCCCCGATCTTGGCCAACGGACGGGTCGTTGCCTTGGAGACAAAGGGCACGGTGCGTGATGCACGAGGATTCACTTCGAGGACATAGATATCACTGCCTTTGACGGCGAACTGCACGTTCATCAGACCCCGCACGTCAAGCGCCAAGGCCATCTCGGTAGTCTGCTGCTCCAGGCGGCTTTGAATCTTTGCGCTCAAAGCGAATGGGGGCAACACACAGGCTGAGTCCCCCGAATGGACCCCGGCTTCTTCGATATGCTCCATGATTCCGCCGATCACCACCTCGTTCCCATCGCAGAGGGCGTCCACATCGACCTCAACGGCATCGTTCAGAAAGAGATCGAGCAAAATAGGGGATTCATTGGATACCTTGAAGGCATCACGTAGATAGCGGGATAGCTCTTCCGGCCCGTGCACAATCTCCATGGCGCGCCCGCCCAGCACATAGGACGGCCGAACCACGAGCGGGTACCCGATTTCCCCGGCCCGCTCAAGCGCCTGCTTCTCGGTGGTCGCTGTACGGTTCTCCGGCTGTAGCAGGCCGAGCTGGGAGATCAACTCCTGGAAGTGCTCACGATCTTCCGCCTGATGAATTGAGTCAGGCGAGGTGCCGAGGATAGGCACTCCCGCTTGTGCAAGGCCTCGGGACAATTTCAGCGGAGTTTGCCCCCCATACTGGACAATCACTCCCGAGGGATTCTCGACCGAGCAAATTTCCAGGACATCTTCAAGCGTCAGCGGTTCAAAATACAGTCGATCCGAAGTGTCGTAATCCGTTGAAACGGTCTCAGGATTGCAGTTGACCATGATGGTCTGGTAGCCATCCTCACGCAACGCCATCGCCGCGTGGACACAACAATAGTCAAACTCGATTCCCTGGCCGATGCGGTTTGGCCCGCCACCTAGGACCATGACCTTGGCTTTGGTTTCAGGATGCGATTCGCACTCGTCTTCATAGGTGGAATAGAGGTAGGCGGTAGGGGGGGAAAACTCCCCTGCGCACGAATCCACGCGCTTATAGACTGGCCTGACGCCGAGTTCATGCCGGCGGGCGCGCACTTCTGATTCGCTGACACGCATCAAATCGGCAAGGCGTACATCTGAGAACCCCTCCCGCTTGAAACGCCGCAGGTCTGGAGCGCTGACATTGGACAAAGACATCTCGCTGACCTCAGCCTCCGACGCCACCAACTCGGCAATCTGCGAAAGAAACCAAGGATCAATTCCTGTGAGCGTCTGGACCTCATCCAATGCAAGACCCTGCCGAAACGCATCAGCGATATACCAGGCGCGGCGCGCGCCTGGTACCCGAAGGACCCGCGCCAAATCATGATTATCCGCGGTTGGATCCCATAGGGGTTCAAGACCGAGGCTGCCGATCTCGAGACTGCGCAGGGCCTTTTGGAACGACTCTTTAAAGGTCCGCCCGATAGCCATCGCCTCACCCACCGACTTCATCTGAGTCGTCAGCGTCGGATCCGCCTGGGGAAACTTCTCAAAATCAAAGCGGGGGATCTTCGTCACAACATAGTCGATGGAGGGCTCGAATGAAGCCGGTGTTGCACCACCCGTGATGTCATTATCTAACTCATCCAAGGTATATCCGACCGCAAGTTTTGCCGCGACTTTGGCGATCGGGAACCCGGTCGCCTTGGACGCGAGTGCAGAAGAACGTGATACCCGGGGATTCATCTCAATCACCACCATGCGGCCGCTCGCCGGATCGATAGCAAACTGCACGTTGGATCCACCGGTATCTACCCCGATCTCACGCAATACGGCGATGCTCGCGTTGCGCATGATCTGGTATTCCTTATCGGTGAGCGTCAACGCCGGCGCGACCGTAATGGAATCTCCGGTATGAACACCCATCGCATCGAAATTCTCGATCGAGCAGACAATAATGCAGTTATCACGCCGGTCCCGCACCACTTCCATCTCGAACTCTTTCCAACCGAGAATGCATTCCTCAATGAGCAGTTCGTTGGTGGGCGACGCATCCAGCCCACGGCGGCATATCGCCTCATACTCCTCAGTGTTGTAGGCAATTCCGCCGCCGCTGCCTCCAAGGGTGAAGGAGGGTCGGATAATGACGGGGAAGCCAATCCGCTCCAGGACGGCTGCGGCCTCTTCCATTGAATGGGCGAGATCACCTGTAACCACGTTAAGACCAATCGCCTGCATAGCATCCCGGAACCGCTCGCGATCCTCGGCTTTGTCAATTGCATCCTGCGTCGCCCCGATCATCTCAACACCGAATTTCTCCAGCACGCCGTGACGCTCCAGGTCCAAAGAGCAGTTCAAAGCCGTCTGACCGCCCATCGTGGGCAACAATACGTCGGGACGCTCTTTTTCGATAATGAGCGCAACCGTCTCCCAGGTAATCGGCTCAATGTAGGTGGCATCTGCGAACTCGGGATCGGTCATGATCGTTGCGGGATTGGAGTTCACCAGAATGACCCGATAACCCTCCTCCCGAAGCGCCTTACAGGCCTGCACTCCCGAGTAGTCGAATTCACAGGCTTGGCCAATGACAATCGGACCCGCGCCAATCACCAGCACTGAAGAGATGTCAGTTCGTTTTGGCATGACCTGATTTTTTTGATTGCCCCATCAGTTCGACAAACTGATCAAAGAGCGAAACGATATCGTGAGGTCCGGGGCTGGCTTCAGGGTGGCCCTGGAAAGAAAACGCCGGCGCATCGCGCAGCGCAATCCCCTGAATAGACTGATCAAATAGCGAGCGGTGCGTCACCGAAACGCCCTGAGGCAATGAATCCGGATCGACCGCAAACCCGTGATTTTGGCTGGTGATCATGACCTGACTGGTGGCGAGATCCACAACGGGATGATTCGCGCCGTGATGGCCAAATTTCATCTTGAGTGTTTTGGCGCCCGCGGCAAGCCCAAGCAATTGATGTCCAAGGCAAATTCCAAATACGGGCACCCGAGCCTTGAGAATCTCCTGAATTGCCTCAACCGCGTAGGTGCAGGGCTCAGGGTCCCCTGGCCCGTTTGACAGAAAGACGCCGTCAGGATTTTTCGCCAGCACGGCTTCTGCACGGGTTTCTGCCGGCACCACCTCGACCGAACAGCCCCGATCGACCAGCAAGCGCAGAATATTCCGCTTTACTCCGAAGTCATAAGCCGCCACCTGAAATTTGGGCTTAGCTGGAGATCTGAAGCCACCTTCCAGTTCCCAACTGCCCTCCTCCCACAGATAGGGTTTTTCAGTAGTAACCGCTTTTGCGAGATCCATCCCCTTAAGGCCGGCAAAGGCCTGCGCCTTGGCAACGGCTCCGTTCTCGTCGATATCGCCAGCCTGCAGACAACCATTTTGTGCGCCCTTTTCGCGTAGCACCCGTGTTAACTGCCGCGTGTCAATGTCGCTGATCCCAATCACGTTTTGGCTAACCAGGAAGTCACTAAAACTTTCTTGGGAGCGAAAATTGCTGAGTAGTGTCGGATAATCACGCACGACAAGACCGCAAGCATAAGCGACTTCGGCTTCCTTATCCTCGTCATTGGCGCCGACGTTGCCGATATGCGGACAAGTCAAGGTAACAATCTGCCGGGCATATGAGGGATCCGAAACGATCTCCTGGTAGCCTGTCATCGCGGTATTAAATACCACTTCGCCGACCGTCTCGCCGGCAGCGCCGATAGATCGGCCGCGAAAAATCGTTCCATCTTCAAGAGCCAGAATCGCTGGGATCACAAGATAAAACCTTTATCGGGACAAAAAAAAGGAGAGACCTCGAGGTCTCTCCTTTTCTGAATCAGATGCTCGCTCATTTCGGGGAAAGCAGTCTATCTTCTCGCGCCTCAAACATCAATCGTTCACGGGCTCTTTTACGACTTTAATCCCAATACATCCTGCATATCGAAGAGGCCAGAAGGCTCTTCCATCAGCCATTGAGCGCAACGCAGCGCCCCATTGGCATAGATTTCCCGACCCGAAGCCTTGTGGGTAATTTCCACCCGCTCTTTGGTCCCGGCAAACCACACACTGTGCTCGCCGATCACATCCGATGCCCGGATAGTGGAAAAGCCAATTTCCTTATCGCTGCGCGGCCCCGTATGACCTTGCCGGGCAAAAACCCCGTGGTCGTCGAGCGTTCTACCGAGCGTCCTGGCCACCACTTCGCCCATTTTCAGGGCAGTGCCAGAAGGTGCGTCCACCTTGTGGCGATGGTGCGCCTCAATAATCTCGATATCAACCTCGTCGCCAAACGCCCTGGCTGCGAGTTCCAATAGTCTCAAGGTGATATTGACCCCTACGCTCATATTCGGCGCCCACACGACCGCTGTTTTTTCAGCCAGCTCCGCCATGCGCGCTTTATCACTATCGGAAAACCCGGTTGTCCCAATGACCGCTTTTCGCCCGTGTTCAGCACAAAAAGCAAGATTGGCTAAAGACGCCGCCGGCGAGGTGAAATCGATCAGGACATCGAACGACGGGCCATCGATGCCATCGCTCAGAGTCACGGGGCTTTGGCCACTGCCTGCAGACTGGCCGACCGATTCATGTCCGGGCTGCTCGAAAGCATGTGCCAGGGCAAATGATTCATGGGCCTCGCAGCCCGAAATCAGACTCTGTCCCATTCGGCCCGCGGCGCCGGCAATAGCAAGTTGAATCATGGTGTTCCTATCAAAATGGAAAAGCTCCGGGCTTAACCCAAAAGATCCTTTACCCCGTCACGTTCCTCGCGGAGCTCGGTCTCGGTGACCTTCATCCTTTCCTCGCTGAAATCATTGATTTCAAGATCCTGCACCACGGAGTACTTGCCATTCGTGCAGCTCACAGGAAAGGAGTAGATCAGTCCCGGTTCAATTCCATAGTCTCCGGTTGATGGGATCGCCATGCTGACCCAGTCATCCTGCGACGTGCCGTGGGTCCAAGTACGCATATGATCAATCGCGGCGCCCGCGGCTGATGCCGCGCTCGAAGCGCCACGAGCCTTGATAATCGCCGCGCCGCGCTGCTGTACCGTAGGAATAAAATCGTCCTTCATCCATGACTCATCAACGAGATCCGTCGCACGTTTCCCACCAATCATGGTGTGATGGATATCGGGATACTGGGTAGCAGAGTGATTTCCCCAGATGGTTACCCTGGAGATATCGGTGGTTGCTGAGCCGGTTTTGTCCGCCAACTGGCTGATGGCACGATTGTGGTCCAAACGCGTCATTGCTGTAAATTGGGCGGTGTCGATATCCGGCGCGTTCGCGGAGGCGATCAAGGCATTGGTATTGGCCGGATTTCCAACGACCAGCACCTTGACATCTCGAGAGGCGACCTCATTCAGCGCCTTGCCTTGCACCGAGAATATTCGAGCATTCTCGGTCAGCAGGTCCTTGCGCTCCATTCCCGGGCCCCGGGGGCGGGCCCCAACCAGCATAGCGAAATCGATATCCGCAAATGCAACGGCAGGATCATCAGACGCCACGATGCCGTGAAGCAGTGGGAATGCACAGTCATCAAGCTCCATGACAACGCCCTGGAGGGCGTTCATCGCTGGAGGGATTTCGAGCAGCTGCAAAATGACCGGCTGGTCGCTTCCCAACATATCGCCCGCAGCAATCCTGAACAGCATGGCGTAACTGATCTGTCCAGCAGCACCTGTGACCGCAACCCGAACCGGTTCCTTCATAAACCCCTCTCCTTTTTTCTAAGTCCCAAAAATTTCATCAACGTCAGGCAACCGTCAGATCTCACGGCTCACGTCTGTATCCCATTAAATAGACTGCCTCGAACGGAATGACCGGGCGCTTATGAGGCTACTGGGCCACGTGTCTAGATCACTCTAGTGACACAAAATCACAGGGCACGTTGCGTGATTAAAGATCTCGCTGGTCGGTCCGCCAAATACCAGTTGGCGCAGGCGACTGCGGGTAAAAGCGCCTTTGATGATCAGATCTGCGCCAAAGTCCTTAGCCTCGGAAACGATGACCTGGCCCACCGTGGAGCCGGCGCTCTCTGCCATTTTGGATTGGGCCTTAAATCCGCTGGCCCGAAGATGTGAAGTAATCAGTTCCACATCCGGCCCAGAAACCATACCCCCCTCCACAGACAGCACCTGTATTGCCTCCGACCGGGCGAGCAAGGGTCTTGCCGCACTCAGCGCTCGCGCTGTCTCTGTGCTGCCATTCCAGGCCACCAGTATCCGGCGGCCAATCATCTGGGGTATTTGATCGCTGACAAGCAGTAAAGGTCGACCACTTTCGAAAAGCAGCGCCTCAGCGGTGCTCTTCCAGTCCATATCGCCACTCGCCAGATCACGGTGCAATACACTGATTCCAAAGGCCCTGGCGTATTCACCCAGACCCTCAGGTCCGGTCCCCATCATTTCCGTCCAGCCCGCCCGCAAGCCTTCTCCGCCCAGCGAACTCAACGGAATTCCCCGCTCGGTGATAAGTGACTCGAAAGCCTCGCGCGCGAGTGTTGCCTGCTGTCTGCCCTCTTCTTCAAAAGCAGCGAGATAGTCCCCGGGCAAAGTAATACCTTCCCCTGCGATGATCGGAAGCACCTGACGGCTGTAGGCACCTTCGATATACGCGCCTTCAGTTTCCGCTATGCGTTTTGCAGCATCGATCGCCGCCGCATTGGGCTGGGTGTTATTGAATGGAACAAGTATTGTGCGCAAACCCGACATGGATAAACCTCCTCCATGGAAAAATTCGCCTTATTTTATCAAGGGCCTGAGGAACCTGCCTGGTCAACATGTTCCAGCAAAGATTCCCCTATAAAGCTGCGGCGCCAGCCACTCAATACGCGAAGATTACGCTTGCCCGCCGCGAGGGCACGAATCTCATTCCTTGGCGCGATGGCAGATGGGGGGACACCCTCGCGCTCACACACCTCCCCGAGATATTTCCATAGAGCGTTCCCCAATGCCTTTTCTGCGGCATCGGGCCTGGTTGGCCGGGACATTGCAACAAAGTCCGCATCAGGCGTTTGACTCTCACGAATAACATCCAGAATCTCTTCCCCTCGACGCTTCAGCGTACCTTTTTCAAGACCCACGACTGCCGACAGGGCCTGGGTATTTTGCGGCCGGATCTGCGCCAGTTCGATAAGCGTGTCTGTTGAGATGAGCCATTCTCGCGGACGATCTGTTTTCCGGGCAAGATCCTCACGCCACTGCGCCAACGACGACGCCATGTTTTGGCCGACGCGATCCATTCCGGCGCAGGCCCTCATCACCTTTTCTATCGGAGCATTCTCTGCCTTGCGCAGCCATTCCTCGGAAACGAGTGCCGCACAGTCCTCGGCCAGCCAGTTTTTACGCCCACGATCCTGAAGGCCTGCAAGCAGGGTGTGGTACAGCGTACCTAAATAGTGGACATCATCCAGCGCATACTGCACTTCGGCTTCGCTTAAGGGCCGGCGGCACCAGGGTGTTCGGGTAAATGCCTTGGAAAGCGCCACATCGCAGATCTCCTTAACCATGCGGGCATAGCCGACCTGCTCGCCGTATCCGCAAAATGCTGCGGCAATCTGGGTGTCAAAAAATTCTCCCGGGACGACTGAAAAGTGCTGCTGCAGCACTTCGAGATCCTGGCGAGCAGCGTGGAAAATCTTGACCGGCTGCGGTTCACTGATCAAGGTCCGGACGCTACCCCAATCAAGTTCCGCAAGAGGATCGATACACACTGCCTGTTCGGAAGTTGCCATCTGAAGCAGGCAAAGGCGGGGAAAGAAGGTGCGCACCCGCTCGAATTCGGTATCCACACCCAGCCATGAAGCCTTCTTTGCATGCATCACCCATGCGTCCAGATCTTCCTGGTGATCGATCCAAAGGGTGCGCGTATTCAACAGATTGTTTCTACCAACGGCAATTCAGTCGTTATTGAAGACAGGGGGAAAAGCGGGCTGATGATATCATCCAAACATCTCAATTACTGATTAAACCTTATGGTCAGTTTCCTGCAGTTGTTTATCAATCTTTGTCTTTTCCGGCGCCGCGCCCAGGATGTGCCGCGCTCTGAAATCTTGCTGTTGGTAACTGCCGCGCTCGCGGTGATCACGAGCGCCATCAACGCAGTCCCCAATGCCGGATTGATTCGGGGCCTATTCATGTCGGTCGGTCAAGTGCTGCTGTTCGCGCTGCTGATCAGTTTGCTTCTGCGATTCAGGAGCCTCTCGGAACGCACGACCCAGACCCTGACAGCCATGTTCGGGGCAACGACGCTATTGCAGTTGTTGGCTCTGCCCTTCTTCGGATGGCATGAGCGCCTGCTGCCGGAAGGTCCCGACGCAGTAATGATGCTGACAACGCCTCTCCTCGTTGCAGCCGGTATCGCGATTTGGTCACTCGCCGTCATGGCTTCCATTTTGCGGCAGGCGATGGAATGCGGGCTGGGGCTGGCCCTTCTGATCATCGTTGCTTGTCAGTCAGTGATCATGGCGACAATCATGACTCTCAGCGGCAGCCCGTCTGGTTGAAGAATTCTATTTATATTGCAGGCATTGGCGGGACGTTTATGGCCGGACTTGCATTGATCGCCCGCGAAGCAGGCTTTGAGGTCAGCGGTTGTGATCAGGCGATCTACCCGCCCATGAGCGATCTGCTCGCCTCTCAGGGTATTGCGGCTGAGGAAGGATATGAGCCAAGATTTCTCGACTCAGGAACCACACCCGATCTCTTCGTGATTGGCAATGCGTTGTCACGGGGCAACCCCCTGGTCGAGTCCATACTGAATCAGCGTCTGGCCTACACCTCGGGAGCCCAATGGTTGCGTGAGACCCTTATTTCGCAAAAACGTGTCCTTGCGATCGCCGGGACGCACGGCAAGACTACTACCTCCAGCATCTGTGCTTTTCTGCTCCATGCTTGCGGCCTCGAGCCTGGGTTTCTGATTGGCGGAGTGCCTGGAAATTTCGAAGTCTCAGCAAGACTGGGCGCGGGAGACTGGTTTGTTATTGAAGCGGATGAATACGATACAGCATTTTTTGATAAGCGCTCGAAGTTCCTTCACTACCGTCCTGATGTGCTGATGATTGGCAACCTCGAATTCGACCATGCAGATATTTTTGACAGCATTTCTGATATTGAAAGACAGTTTCAGTATCTGCTTCGCGGCGTCCCCGCGAACGGCACTGTTGTCATCAACGCAGATCAGCCTAGACTCTCTGACTTGTTGGACCGCGGCTGCTGGTCGCAGGTCATCCGCTACAGTTGCACCGACGCCCCCGCCGTCTGGCGGGCCGTCGCCCTGCAGCCGGATTGCCGGCGTTTTGACGTCTACTGCGAGAATCATCACGTCGCGACGGTCGAGTGGCCATTGATGGGTCAACACAATCTGCAAAACGCGATAGGTGCTATTGCCGCGACTCATGCCGTCGGAGCCAAACCCGAGGAGACCTGCGCGGCACTCGCTGGATTTCGCTCTCCCAAGCGGCGTCTTGAGCGGGTCAACCCGAAATCGTCCATCGCGCTTTTTGATGACTTCGCCCATCACCCTACGGCCGTCCGCGAAACTCTGAATTCGCTCCGGTCTTATGACCCGCAAGGAAAAGTAATTGCCGTCCTCGAGCCACGCTCCAACACGATGAAGCAGGGGTTTCACCAGCCTGAACTCGCCCAAGCACTGTCACTGGCCGACGTCGCCATTATCCGCCGTCATGATGATCTGAATTGGGACCCCGAAGAACTGACACACCTCAAAGACGGCGATAAAATTATGGTGTGCAATTCCAATACACAGATCGTTGATGCGGTCTGTGGCGTAGTCGAAGCAGGCGACCGAGTAGTCATGATGAGCAACGGCAGTTTCGACGGCCTGCGCGACCTCCTTGCCGCGCAGCTGAATTGAACAAACTATTTTCCCGAGGACACTTCAATGAGAAAAGTTCTTAGCACACTGGGTCTGTTTTTCTTCCTGAGCCTTCCGGCAGGAGCGCAGGAGTATCAGCAGGACGTCAACTTTTTTGAGCTTCAAGTGGCGCAACCCGTTCACACAGGCGAAAAAATCGAAGTACTTGAACTCTTCTGGTATCGCTGCCCGCACTGCTACGCGCTCGAGCCCTACCTGAACAAATGGCTCAAGAACAAAGCGGAGTTCGTAGAGTTCGTTCGACTTCCCGCGATACTAAATCGGTCTTGGGCTTTCGACGCCCGGGTTTATTACACTTTTGTCGCCCTGGGCCTGGTGGATAGACTACATGATGCCTACTTTAAGGCCATCCATGAGGATCGAAAGCGCTTTCGGACTGCGGAACAGGTGGCTGACTGGGTCGCCGATCAGGGCCTCGATCCTCAACCGATTTTGGATACCTTTAACTCCTTTGGTGTCGACTCGATGGTTGCTCACGCCGCAGATATGTCTAGTCGATACGAGACAGATGGCGTTCCGACGATCATCATTGACGGGAAATACCGGACAAAGGTGTCCTTTGCCGGTGGACATAACGAACTGATTGATCTGATGAATTATCTCGCCCAGCGCGCGCAGACCGAACGCGTCAACTAACTCCACAACGCGTCGGCTCATCGTGGCCAGGGATCCGGGCGAATATCAGATCTTCTATCATGTGGGTCTAGGGAAGGCAGCGTCTACCTACCTTCAGGACAGGGTCTTTCCCAAGCTGGCAAACATCCGCTATGTGCCTCGCGATCGCTACCGCGGATATCCAAAACTTATTGAGCGCACCCAGGACCGCAGCTACCTGATCTCCCGCGAAGCGGCTTACCGACTGACCCAGCGCCTCGACGAGTTCGCCACCTTTAAAGCCGATGCGCAGGTGATTCTGGTGCTGCGCCGTCATGATCGCTGGATCGCGTCTCACTATAGACGTTACCTCAAGAACGGCGGCAGCATGGAATTTGAACGCTATGTGGATCTGGACAGTCCTACACCGCTCATCTGGGGTGAAGGGCAAATGCGCTTCATGCCCATGATCGAAGCCATTGAGTCCCGTTTTGGCTCCGCCCCTCTTGTGTTATTCCACGAAGACCTGAAAACCGACCCGTTTGCCTTGATCGATCAGATCTGCGCCTTCACGGGGGCCCACTACCAGCGAGAACAAATTGACCTGTCTGTGGTGCACAGTTCCTGGAGCGATGACCAGCTTAAAGTCACGCGACAGGTCGGCAAGCGTCTTTTTGCTGAGGTTCCAGAACCTGCGCAGCACCCCGGGCTTCATCGGGTGCAGCGCCGGCTGAAACTCTGGGCCTGCTATGGCATTCTGGGTGCGGCCAAACTGGTGCCCAAGGCGCTGCTCGATCCGCGTCCGCTGATCCAAGCCGACAGCCTGGAGCGCATCCGCAACCACTTTGGGGAAGACTGGGATGCCTGCCGAGACTACGCGCGCCAATACAATCCCGTTGTCACCACGACAAAGTGAGTCAGAAGTGGTCGTTGTCCCAGTCCACTCCCAGCACTATTGGAACTTTGCAATTCCCTCAGCTTCCAGATCAGCCATAGTGCGGGAAATTCCCTCACGAAGAATGTTGATCATCTCGTCAATCTGCTCCCGGGTGATACAGAGCGGCGGCGACATCACACACATATTGATTAACGGTCGGACCAGAAGCCCCAGCGCCTGGCAATGCTTGTCGATGCGGCTGCCCACTTCATAGTCGAGTTCCAGAGGCTGGCGACTCTCCTGACTGGCCACGCACTCAAGGCAACCCATCAGACCCATGCCTCGGATATCACCGACGATCGGCAGATCTGACAGCGTCCGTAATTGCTCCTGCATATACGGGCCCACCTCAAGCGCATTCTCGAGCAGCCCCTGTGACTCAAAGACTTCCATATTCGCAATACCCGCCGCACAGGCCACCGGATGACCCGAATAGGTAAATCCGTTGGAAAAGACCGATCCCCGATTACTGTCGCCACTGACGGCCTGAATCAGTCTGTCTGAAATAATCATACAAGACAGCGGGATATATCCGGACGTTAAGCCCTTGGCTGAAATAATGATATCCGGCGTGATATCAAAGACTGGTTCTGAGGCATACCAATGACCCAGACGGCCGAATCCCGTCACCACTTCATCCGAGATATAAATGACATCGTGGCGTCGACAGACCTCCAGACAGCCTGCGTGATAGCCCTCCGGAGGAACGATCACTCCCCCTGAGGCCAAGATGGGCTCTGCGATAAACGCCCCTACCTTGTCCGGCCCCACCTCAAGGATCTTCTCCTCGAGCTCCTTGATCAAAAAATCCTTAAAGGCAGCGACATCCATCCCCTCAGGCCGTCGATAAGGGTTAGGTGAGGAAATGAAGTGGACGGTATCCAACCGGGTATCGAGCCAATTCTTATCGCGGGACTTTCCTGAAACGGCCGCTGAAAGATAGGTGCTGCCGTGATAGGCGTCATGTCGGGATATGATGTGCTTCTTCTGCGGCCGGTCGAGCACGTTGTTGTAGAACATCATGAAGCGCAACGCTGAATCGACGGCGGTGGACCCGCCGGTCGCATAAAAAACATGATCGAGATCACCCGGCGTCACCGCCGCCAGACGCTCAGCCAACTGGGCGGCGGGCTCTGTCGGGTGGCTCCAGGGGCTGGTATAGGACAACTGTGCCGCCTGCTGATGAATCGCCTCCACGATTTTCTTTTGGCCATGACCGGCGTTAACGCACCACATCCCCCCGGGACCATCCAAGAGGCGGTTACCTTTGGCGTCAAATACGTAAGATCCGTTGCCCACCCCCAGTACTGTTCGACCGGTATTTGGAATATCGAAAGACTCCCACGGATGCACGACATGCGCATCCATGCGACGAACTGCGGAAAGGTCCATGGGACGGGGTGTGGACATACTGGTTCTCCTTTTGGATTTTCTTGATTTTTAACTTGGGTTTGAGAGTTTGACCCTAAAGTGCACTAACGGGCTGCCCTCGCTTTCAGGCAATCGTTCAGATCCATCATGGATTCTGCTGCCGGCGCGCGGTGGTGGCCCATGACGGGGATTTTCTCTTTCAGGCGGTAATGAAACTGCAGCACCCCGGCTTCTATATCGGCAAGGTTGTCCAATGGAAAGACGCTTGTTCCGGCAGCTTCCTGAAGCCAACGCACCAGGGCGTCGTCCTCCCGGCCCGTTAAGGTGTCGATTCTGCCGCTCAAGTACTGTGCGGCACGTACCTGACGTGGAGCATTGGGTAAGCCGTACTCCCGGGAAACCACCCTAGTCTGATCAGGCCCACATGGCAAAGACATGTAGTAACCGGCCTTCTCGGGATAGAAGTAGATTATTGCGTTAGGGAAGATGCCAAAGTACAGCCAAAGACGACGCGCCTCCTTGGGGAGGTGCACCATGTCCGGCAAGAGCGATTTATACCGCGCGACGCTCCACACGCTTGCGGGCTGGTCGTCCACCGTTCCTGTTGAGACAGGAATATTGCCGACGAAATCATCCCGATAACTTCTTCCGTACAACTCCTGAAGTGCCGGATGGGCAGAAGGCACGTGATAGCCCTCGTTATCCACATCA
>MDSX01004200.1_pt1 | contig 23645 bp, 9 predicted proteins | sample 811141 | NCBI WGS metagenome assembly MDSX01 (sample SAMN05326642, study PRJNA326480) | marine metagenome | isolation source: seawater | place: Atlantic Ocean: South East | collected 2010
TGGGTCGAGTTGAAAAATACGGGAAGTGTAACGTGCTCCTTGGTTGGATGGACACTCTACGACCAGGGCATCAAAGACGACGCTCCTGCTAAAGACGACGAAATATTTGCTATTACTGGATCGTTGACGCCTGGTGCGTTCCTCTTTCTCGAGAAAAACACCAACTTTACATTCGGCATTGGTGGAGGTGACACAGTCTACCTCAAATCCCCCGACGACACGGAGACCTCATTGACAGATTTGGACAGTGATGACGATGGAGCAACTGGGCTTTGCAATGGGTTGTCAACAAACACGGGTGCTGGAACAAAGGGAACGTCTAACTTGTGCTCGTTGACACCGAATATGCCATCTCCACCACCTATGCCATCTCCACCTCTAGGTATGACTGAGGTTTGGACGGGTCTCGAAGTTGAGTTGTGCAACGCGATTGCGGCCGCAATTGGCATCACTCCCACCTACATAACGGGCTTGGCCCCGACGTTTGCTCTCACGGCACCCGTCAATACCACAGCTCTGGGATATCCATTTGGCGTCTTGCCACCGACGAACGCCGACATTCTCATCCACCAGGTGACCAAAACCACACGGCGTGCAACCGAGTACTTTGGCCTGCAATTTATCGCACCGGTCCTGTTTGGTCCGACCTACATCTACGACGAGGGTGGCATTGCTGTACTTGAAGACATCTATGGTCCCTCTGGTACCACCCCCTATACGAGTTTCCAAGACCTCGACGGCACGACGATCTGTACGGGTGCTGGGACTGTCTACACGGGTCCTGATGGTCTACTCAATCAATTCGCTCTTGCCAACGGTATCACCATCAACCAACTAGTACTACTGGACAAAGACGACGCACCCGCCAAACTCACAGATCGTAGTTGCGTGGGTTTGACAGGCGACCGCATTGGGCAGCTCATACCTGTTATGAACTCGTTTGGCGCCATAGGACTGCCACTACACATTGCTTCTGACGTCCAACTGGGCTTTCAGCCACTGGCCACGGTGAATCGGCGAAACGATGCAAACCAGCAGAAGCTAAGTGACGTCGCGACACTTGTCTTCGATACCCTTATAGAAGCCACGGAGCTTGGTAAGACAAAGGACGACTCGTGGCCAGCCACCCCAGTAAGCAATGACATTGGTACGCAGTATGGTCTTGCTACCAATTGGCGCGAGGTCGCCCTGCAGAAAGGAGGTAACTGGAAGGAGATTCTTGAGAGACAGGCAAGCAGTGGTGTGCCAAACTTGTGGTCTAGTAAAAACAAGTTGACGATCAACGGTGGAGCTTTTACCAGTTAATTCTGCTTCGAAGTTGAAAACCCATGCGCATGGCAATAAAAAACCAACTTCGAAGTTCAACTTCGATGTCCATGAAAAAAAAATATCTCAGAGGATTATTCTACGTGCAAGAGAAGCCCCACCAATCTAGAATCTTCTTGTTCGCAACGAACGATTCGTTTTCCCGAATGTTCCCATGCGTCCAATGCACGATCCGTGGCAATGGAAAACTTGCGTGGTGCTCTTGCCAGAACAGATTGAATTCGTATTTTTTTGCGTTCCACGGTACGATAGCACGGACATGTCAAAAATGCAAGGGGTGTTTTCCATGGAAAAGCATTCTCCCGAAGAGTTTGTGTAAAACATTCTTCCACTCGACAACGAAGTCCAAAGTTGTGCATTTGTAGGTGGCTCGGCATGTTTGTAGTCGTATTCTACACAAATGGTATGCGAACACATGGGATGATGGTCGCATGTGTCGACAGAATCGACGTGTACAACAACATCCGATAAGCCAATGTATTCGCGTGCATAATCGAGGATATTGGAAATGGATCGAGTCTTGCGATGTTTGGAATCATGCACGTTGAGCAGATTCATGTAATCGTTCTGAACATGGACGGGCATCGCCAACATGTCGTTCAGTATGTTGTCGTTTCCTCAATTGCTCAAATGTTCTATGTTGCAATGCGAAGTATTTGCAATCTGTGCAACACTGCATTCCTTGTACATCTGCCATGAAGCTAATGATCAAATGTAATATCACCTCGGACAAGGACATCAGGGGTGCCGTGATTGTTGCGACTCATTTTCAAGATTTTCAATTTTTGTCACAAAGCTTTTTTTTGAGAAAATATTAGATGGCTTAAGCATAAATCCGAATCGCCTATAAATTATAGCAGAAGAGCCCAACATGTGATATAGTGAAAATAGATAATAATATTTAATCATCAATATTACCCATATCCAATCACATATTCCAAATGCATACAATGATACTAGTTTAGTTTTACGAGGAACATCGTCATCAAAATTGATAGATGCTTGTAAAGTTGCAGCGACAAAAATCCAACCTGCGATCATATAAGTCATCAAATGTTCAATTTCATTTGTAGGAATCGGAGGATTGAACCAAAATTCATAAAATGCAGGAATGGGACAAATTTCTCGTAAATCATCTTGGAAAACCAAGGTTCCAATGCCAACTGAATTGATAGCAGTTGTTTCAATTACACAAAAGTTGAAATATGGTCGAGATATAGTGGTTGATACGATTGGTAATTTCATTTACCATTTCTTATTGATTTCATTCCTCAATGCATGGACGCAGTTTAAACTTCACATTCGAAAACAAAAGTTACCAATTCTGGTATATCAATATTTCCAAAAAAAAATTGAAAAAATGAGGCTAGACCTCACACACTTTGAAAATGTAGAGATCATTCCAACAAATCTCGTGGATTTAAATTTCTCGACAATTTCAGAAGTTAAGAATACAAAGTTCAAATTCAAACGGGACTGGAATATTGTAAGTTATGCCATTTTTACATATGGTGTTTTTTTTCATCAAAATTTAGTAAGGGAATGGACTGCATATTGCAATGATGAAGAAATTCATAGAAAAATAATAACAATTGATGAGGATTCGTTTACAATTCCGTCTATTTCTTTTAATCGAAATTGTGCCGAATTTCAACTTGAATTTTCTGAAGAAATATACTTGAGCGAAATTTGGATTGAAGCGCGATGGTTACCTCAAGATAAGTGCCATGATTCTGATTTAGATTCGGATTGTACATATCTTTCTTTATTTCCATATGGCTGTCAATACAAAGAAACTAACTGCTGTGTATGTGGTGGGGGGGACTATCCACCGCCATTTCCTCCACCGCCTCCATCTCCACCTCCATCACCACCGCCATCACCTAAACCTTCTCCACCACCTTCTCCACCGCCTCCAGCACCACCATATCCTCCGCCGTTTTTCATTCGAAAAAGAGAAGTTATATTTGCATCATCTTCTATTACATGTATGCTTTTGTTTGGCACAATATTTTTTATTATTATGAAACATTATTACAAAAAACCCAGTATAGAACAACGATTTGATGAACGATTCGAAAAAGAAGTATGAATCAAATTGTTTTTAAAAATGAGAAATGTGAAATGAAGCGAAAATGTGCAGCAGAAGACTCCCCACCTGAAGTTGGACAAGAAGATAATGATGTAATAGATATGAATGATTGTGTATATTTTCATGCAGAAGTGAACAATAAAAGTATTATTAAACTTATCAGAGCATTAAACAGTGCAACGAAGTATGCATTGGAAAACTGTTACGATGTTAAGCATGCGTATGTATATGTTTATATCAATAGTTCAGGTGGTGATGCATTTTCCGGATTAAGTGCAATGGATCATATCAGATGTAATAAAGTTCCAGTTATAACTATCGCTGATGGTTTTGTAGCATCGGCTGCAACGTTTATGCTTCTTGGAGGCGTCGAAAGAAAGTCTATGCAAAATGCGAAAATATTGATTCATCAATTATCAACAACCTTTTGGGGAAAACATGCAGACTTGTTAGATGAAGTTCATAATTGTAAAGAATTAATGGAAACGCTTCATAGCATATATGTAACCAACACCTATATAAAAGGACCTCAGCTAAAATCTTTATTGAAAAAAGAAATTCATATGAATTCTGCACAAGCACTTGAATATGGTTTTGTTGATGAAATTTATTAGTTGTAAATATTGCGTTGTTGAAGTGTACACGATGAGTTAAAGCGTGTAGCTTAGAATAACGCACGATAGTAATTTATATCAATTGAACTTTTTGTTTAAATATTCAGGAACTGCATGGTTGGCGTGCGACAAATACACCATCAATGTGACGCATGATGTGCAGTTTCGCGATAACAACACCTTGGCCACAGGAACATACATGCACTCTGTGAATTTTGTCCAAAATGTGTACTCCCAAACATTGTCCGATGTCCAACAAGGGTACATGACTCCGTCGTATCTCATGCAGCCTCAACAATGTTTGTAGGAGCTGCGTGGAACGACAATGGATGCGTCTTTGCGAATACGTAATAAATGAGAAACGTTGGACGGTACGAGGTTTGGCAAGTCCAATACATATTCTTGGAATGGAATATTAAAAATATCGTCGCACACCGCATTGCGCAATACACTTGTTTTCGGTCACATTATAAATGAAAAGATTTTTTGAAAATATGCGTTGAGATATATCATAAATATGGTCATCGTTATAATCTGAAAATACTTCTTCTCTACTTACTCTTCTATTAAACTTTTTCATATCAGTGACATGTGTTTTGCGAAACATTACATCTCGGCATGGCGCATTGAACATAATGCTAAGTAGACACAAAGAAAGATTCCATTTTTCAACTATCCCCACGAATGCGAAATTATTTAAGCGAGTGATAGATTTTTGGATATCCCCTTTTACCGGACACTCTTTAAGAAAAAAATTATTGTGATGAGGAGAAGACTTAAAAGACCAATTTGCGAATCTAGGTGCGGATGCAACTAAACACTTCAATCCATCCTTTTTCAATGTTCCCGATATCATGTTTGTTACAAGTCCTTGCATGACATGAGCATAGGAATTCGAAGAGATTAGTTGACGATGTTCTGGTCCTAAAAAATAATTGTAGGCAGACCAACCAATGTTATTGGGCCGCCTCATCATTGTGAATATCTGATATTTACGTATAACAATTTCATCTAAAGAAGAGTGCCATCCGAATCCATGTGTTTTCCCGTACACAGGAGTCCAGAAAATATCATTAAACCATTTTTCATGTGGCCATGTAGAAAAGTGACTACCCCAAGAATCCCCTTTTATCATAGCTGTTGCGGGTAAAGAATGATTTGCTAAATGCATAAGGGCAGTGCCAAAATTACTTCCGGTTTTGGGAATGTGAAGCCATGCTATTTTCATTTTATACTTAATAATTACAAAAATTCTGAATAATACGAAGCTTCTCTAAATGGTTCATGTAGTAGTTTTTCTCAGTTAAAAAATTTTTTTTTTCGAAACCAAAAAATACAATAATATGTCGAAGATGGATATGAAGTCTCTTTATGTTGCGGCCCAAGAAGCCACTTCAAATCAAGCAGAAAAAAGCAAAAAGAAGCAGGAGCGTATTCAAGCATGTATCAAACGGTTTAATGCCAAATGTGACGAACTAAATGAGGAATATTTTGACAACGAAAATCCTTACAGTATTCCATCTTCTCTTCTTCGTGCTTGTAAAAAGGGGGCAAACGAGCAGGGAGAAATAGAATTGCATATGAACTTTAAGAGAGATAAATTTACAAAATGGCATGCATTTGTTCCATTCGAGGCAGATGAATACGGTTATAATTACAATGCACGACCATCTTCTTGTCTTCGTCTTTACCTAACTCGTGCACAAGAACAAGGTTATCTTAACAACAACATTAAATTCAAGGTATGGGGGAACGAGAAGTTTACTGTTTATTTTTCTTTTAATCTTCAGAATGTGGAATTTATAAACGAGGAAGAGAAGAAGAAGGAAGAGAGCTCTGTATCTTAATTCAATATGTTAGTATCTCAGTCTCTCTACGCATTGTGTATGTGATGTGTATATGAGGTTGTTTAAGTCTGTATGTATGTGTGATTTAAGAATTTTGTAACTGAACTGTCTACTATTCTAGCTAGCGACCGTCACTACGTCGAGTAGTTCTTACAAATACACCGCATGTGATTGCGCAATGTTCGCTAACCCATGGATTAGGATCGTTTGAGCCTGGACATGCACCTTGCCTTCTTTCTTCTTCGCAAGATCTAAAATCACTCCAAGGTTTAGTTACACATATGCCTTTTTCTGACAATGTTTGATGAGATGCACATGAAATTCTAGGTTCATGTGTACTGCATGCACCATTTTTTAAGAATCTGGAACAATGATCATAAAACCCAGCAGATTGTGCGAGGCAAATATTATTATATGTAGTAGAATTTGCGCATACAGGCATAAATTCACGTGTACAGAAAGAATTTTGTCTTGGTGTACATGCTAACAACAAATATATAATTTGATTTAGCATGCTTTTATTATGGAAGCAAAAAAAAAATCATTGAATGGGCGTGTTTAATGTATAATACTCGTGTACTTAGCGTCCCCCAAAAATATGAAAAAATCCTGATTGAATAACAAGTCAAATAACACACTCAAGTGACTGCTAAAAGCAATCAAAATAGTTTAGATGATAAACTCTTGACCAAATCTGTGTTACGCAGCAATGACAAATCGTTATCCTTTCCATAATGGACGTTTATCGTTTGATAATTTTGGATACCGTTTGTATTTATGTGATTCATTTTCTAAAATACTCCTAAAATCAAATTCCTTACTTTTCTTGTCAGACCATGTACCTAAAGAAACAAAAGTAGAATTATTAGCGGAGACAAACTTACGTTTTGGATAAGGAACATAATGGGGTTTGATCATTAAACTGTCCCTCAACGACATACTTGTACTGCATTCAACTTGTTCGGGCAGAGTATCATGAAAATTCGTATTTTGTAAATTCGAGGAAAGTGGAGGTAATTTTGTATGATCGTTTTTTATTGTTTCTTCTAAAAGTTTAAAACGATGATTAATATCGTCTTTCATGGAAGAAATGGCTTCTTCGATTCTTTTAAATTCAGCTTCAGTACAATTTAGAGGAGCTAATTTTTTCCGGCGATGTTTCATTAAAATGATATTGTCAAAAAAATCATGAAATTCAAACGCAGTATTCATTTTTTTTTCAAAAATTATATCATAGACAAGAGTGATTATTGGGTCTACATATAATGTACACGAATTACAGACATGTGAAAATGTTTTATTTTTTTACATATTCTGCAACAGTGTCTCTAATCATTTTAAATTAAAATGCAAGATGTCTGCAAGCTTTCGATACGGGTTCTTTTTAGAATGTAAAACTTTACACATCGGTTCAACATTCGGATAGATGTTGGAATTATCCTGTGTGAATAGGTGTAAGCGAGTTCAGCATATGTTTCCATAATGCGTTACCATGTCTTGAATAATAAAAAGCCTTTTAAAGTGCAGAAATCAATCATAGATTTTAAATCGATTTCACTTGGGAATGGTCTCATCAAAATGTCATGTGAACTAGTTTCTGTGCATCTGTAAACAGATTTATATGGACATAATAGTGTCAAAGGATGGTTATACTTAAAATTTGAAATGAACTTTTCTTCTATTTCACCCTCATTTACAAATTTAAAAGGAATGTTTAAAGCTAATTTGTAAAAAGGATGTATGTAGTTACCTTCATCTTCATCATTGCTTTCTACTTCGTAACTTTTCAATTGATTTTTATAAAATTTTCGTCTTACTCGTTTTTTACCATAAGGTATGTATTCAATTTCAAATACAGTTTCAGGCGTCCATGTTATAGTGTTATCTAAAGATTTACATAAAAGTTTATCGCCTTTCATTTCTAATACGATGTCACTAGGAGCTTCTGATTCCTTGAAAAATTTAGCAACCAAATCTATTCTTGATTCATTTTCTTGAAGTGAAACTTCATTCAATGCATTGTGCAATGATTCTGCGTCTTCAAAAGCTTTCGGTATGAATTTGGATGACATAGAATGAAGCGGAACACTATTACCATTTATGATACAAATATCACGATCATTACATATTTCTATAAAATCATTTTGAGCAGGAATTTGAAAACTTCCATTCTGACACTGAGTTTTTTTGGTAGCATTTTTTTTGAATAATTTGGTACGCTCTAGTAAATCGTCCTTTTTATGAAAAACCGGAAAAACTTTCAGCACAGCCATCAACTGACACCTTAAGTTTACGGTTTTTTCGATTGTAGAAGCATCTCTTGTAGAATAAAATATAACAAATTCATATTTTTTGTCATTTTTATACGTGTTTAGCATGATTTCAAGGAAAAGTAAAATGATAAACTTACCATCCGCTTCATTTTCGTAATCTTTATCAATTATTATATTATCTAAGTTAAAATACAATATATTTTTTGAAATATTTTTTTCGTCATCGCTTACATGCGGAAGTTGAAAAAAGTGGCTTTTATTTGGTGCATTATATGTCGTAAAAGGGACTCCAGTCTGTATTCCTTCGTCCGTAGTATAAACATACCCTAAATTGATAGATTTATTAAGTTGGTCATCTGCCTTGTATGTTATATTTTTTCCATTGATCTGCAATGTTGTACCTTCAAAGTTATATGTAGTATTATCATCTAGATGGTAGTTTTCATTTGATAGTAAAAATTGTGTTTTTGTCTGTCGAATAATATTTGACAAGTATGTTCGCATGACATTGTTATTTGGACAAACTTTCGGAATATCTATAGTAAAAGATATTCCACTCATTGTTTTAAATTGCGCAACGAACGATTCTTGTAACTCAGATTTTGTTTGACTTTGCCGATTAAGGATTTCTGCGTCTCCCTTGATCGTGTACAATTCTTTTTCTACGATATTTTGATTTTTTTTGACCTCTGTTTCAAATTTAAGAAATGAGTAATTACATGTAATCTGCATATTTTTTTCACTAAAAATGATTTGCAATATTTCGTTTTGTGAAATTATATCGAAAGCTAAAGATGCATAAGACCATTGTTTTGAATCACTAAATACGCCCATATTATCGTCCATGGGAATAATTCCATCTGTAGTATGCTTTACTTCTCCTCTTTTCATGTTTTCAAGTGGAAATGTGTAAAGTGTTGATTCTTTTTCAATGCCATAACTATCAAGAAAATGTTTAATTGTTTTATACGATTCACTGCTCAGTTTTTTACGGTCTTTTAAAGACTTTAAATTATGTAAAAAGTGATGGTACCAGTCTGAACTTTCGATTGGAAAAATGTCTTCGTCGATTTTATCCAAAATTTGTCTAATTTCAGTAGCAGTATCCCAATCTATAGTTTTCGTGACGCCGGACAATATTGTTGAAAATTCTGACCTTGATCTAGGTAATTTTCCGAATTGTACAATCATTTCTAAAGTATTGGGATTTATTTTCCATTTTAATACAGTTTTACCATGTAAAATATGGTTGTTGAATTGATCTTTTGCTGGAATTTGGTAAAATCTAGCGAATGTAGAAATTTTTCGCACATAATTTGCTTTCGGTCGTACTATTGACAGTTTATATAGAGCATCGATTGAAAAATCAGTAAAGTCGGATTTGATCAATAAATTCTGAGGATGTCGTTCAATTGATCCGCTCATAATACCATCTCGTCCAAATAATACAGATGCACCCAAAACATTGATATATGTTTTCGGTTGCAAAATTTTGCGAGGCAGTCTTGCTAATTGATATTCATTGAATCCAACACATGCTTCTAAGAAACCTTCTGAATCTACACGTTCTCGTTCTTCATGTTTTTTCATAAAATCTCTTTCAGTCATTTCTTTATTATATAAAATACAAAAAAAATCAACGGGACACAAACTTTAATTTGCTTCACTCATACATTTCCTTGTTGGAATGTTTTCTGTGCAAAAATGATTTGGAATTCACACACGAAGTAGAAAAAATTCGAAGATATCCAAGTAGAATCTAGTTTAAATGTAAGGGCGTAGACACGTGGCATAGAACATCAGAAACCCTTGTCGCTTTTGAATGTGAAACATCAAATTAAATTAAATTTATTAAAAATGAATACAATGTCAATTCAGTCTGCCTGGACTGATTTTTTAGAACTTATTGAAAGTAAGTCTAATTTCAAAGTATCAGAAGGAATTAAGCATGCATCTATAGATGATATTTGCATGATGTTAGTATTAGGCGAAAAGAGTTTAAAATCTATTGAAAATAATGCAATAGATGACACCATAAAAATGCAACTACTTGCAAAAGATGATTCGATGGAAAGAGCTATGCAAACAACAATGAGTAATTATAATCATATAATTTCGGACTTGGAAAATGAGAACAAACGTCTGATTTCAGATTACGAAAGACTGCAGTGCACATGCAGTGATCAGAAAGATGTTCTACGCTTTCAAGTTCAGAAAGAAGTTGAAGACGAGTTAAGTGCAAGATTCAAGAATGCACAAGATATAGTAGTACAATCCTTGCAAGAACAAATTAAGACTCTTCAAAAAACATGTGATATATATGAGAAAGATAAATTGAATATACAATCAAAGTACGATGCTTTGAACGAAAAACTTCCTCATATGAATATGGTTGCAATGGGAAATATTGGCCAAAGTTTGGTGGAAGATTTGACACGACAAGCATTTAATTACGAATGTGAAATCGTATCGACTTCGCAAGATTCTCATTGTATGGATGTTAAGGTAAATACACCAGATGGACTAATAGCAAATCTTGAAATTAAAGCAGCCGACCCTGTTCAAACTGTTCGAGATGTCAACAAATATCATAGAGATCTTCAAGAACTTATAGATCGTTCTGAAATAAATGCAAGTGCATTACTTAGTTTGAAAGCTCCAATACCAAACTATAAGTCTGGTACATTAGTTATGAAATCAAACTCCGTTGGACTAAAAATTCCAGTTCTTTATGTTCATGTTACTTCTGAAGAAATATTGAAACATTCATTAAATCTTTTGAAAGAAATTCAGAAGCTATGTCAATTAGAACATACTGCTCGTGGTTCAGAACCAGTACCGATTGAAGTTCAAAAATATCAACAAGAAAAAATTATTTTGCGGCAAATGATTCCAGATATATTCAAAGAAAGTTGAGAAGAAGAAGAGCAAATAACTTTACAATTAGATCATATGAAGCGTATACGAGAAATTTCAGAAAATAAACTGGCAAAATTGCAAATGATAAGACAAATAAAATTGCGTTTGCAAGATAGTTTACCATGGTTATTTGATGACCAAAATTCTCATTCTACCAAGTTACAAAAAGCAATAACAATATGGGAAAAATATAAAGAAGATCATAAAAAGGATCCAGCAAACTTAACGTCTTTTGGAGCAGATGAGCCTTTTATAAAAAACATTGGGTTTGCAAAATTGAAAGAAGCAGTCAGAGACCAAAGAAAGAGAGTTCGGAATGCAGATGATGTGATGATCACAAAATCTAAGATTTGATATGTTTATTTGATAAGATATAAATTAATTCTTATAAAGAAATGTTCAACATATTGTATAATATATTTTCAATATTGGAGTGTACTTCTGTATGTGGCGATCCACATTTGTATTTAGCACATGGAGGGCGCACTGATTTTCGTGGCGAACATGATAAGGTCTACAATTTTTTATCTTCTAAGAACATTAGCGTAAATGTGAAAATAGAGAATAGTATATTTAAACTGGGAAATTTGTTGGTAAACGGCAGTTTCATGACAGAAGTGCACATTTCGGCGCTTACCACCCAAAACAGATGGTTTAATATAACTTTCAAAACAAATGAAATAGATGATCCAACTCGTTTAGTGTATGGAAGTTGTGCCAAAGGTAATAAGAATATTTATTTTAATTTATACCCAAAACGTTCCAAAATATGCGACAATTTAAGAATTGAACGAGATTATTGGTCTATACAAGCAAATTTTATAGAATGGGATGTAGGTGTGCATGCAAAGCACATATATGATCGTATAAGTGGACCGTATCATAGGGTAGATGTGCAATTTTTTCAGAAAAAATTATATCAAGATTTTCATACTCCACCACATGGTATTGTTGGTCAATCTTTTGATAATAGTACTTTACCACGATTTGGAAAAATAGATATTTATCCAAATCGAAGAAATTATGAGAATTTTACTACTTCTGCAATGGGAGAAGGAGCCATTGATGGTCAAGCAAAAGATTATATCATGAAATGGAAATATGGAACGGATTTTAAATTCTCCAGATTTGATTCCGAATTATCTCCATATGGCTTTCAAAGTGTACTTTATTATGCAAATGCAACAGAAAATAATATAATAAGAGCCAACGAAGAACAAATGGAACTTCTTAGCTCACAAGAAGAACAAAGAAGGTTGTTAGAATGTTGTGCTCCGCCTTCGCCTCCACTTTTACCGCCTCCTCCACTCTTACCACCTCCTCCACTCTTACCACCGTTATCACCACCACCGGCGGCACCTTTCTTACCATTGTGTGCTTATAATGCCAGCTTATATAGTACCTGCGTCGATGCACCAAATAGTGATTGTTGTTTAACGGATCATTTAGTTCCATATGTTAGTAGTATGTACACATCATGTTTAGATTCCTGTCCTGATGGATATAAATATGTTGGAAGTTTTACAGATGTTCAACATGGTGCATTTTTCTTACAAGATACAACAGAAAGTGTTGAGTGCTTGTGTCATAGAGAAGATTTGAACTGGAATATTCCTGTAAGATCTATGGAAAAAAATATGAATGTATTATCTATTTGTTCTAATGATACTTGTAATGTAGGTGCTCCTGAAAATGATGCACACAGGTATTATTATTACTATGATCAAACAGATCGCGAAAAAGAACCAATGGCATTAGAGATTATTCGATTCTATGGTCAATTATCTACATCTCCGGATCCACTCGTATTAAGATTAATTGAATATACTAATTATTCAGGATTTGAATTTACTATGCATACGGACAATGCAACTATTCGATTTCAAAATCACTTTCAGCAAGTCGACCAACAAATAAAGTTATTCGATACGCACATTAGTGATCATTTGCAATTGGGTAAGAGTTCAAACTTACTTTTAACTGTGGATTTCGTATCTCTCACATTTGAAGCAACACTGTATTACAATTCTTCGAATGTACCAAAACGTTATGTGATTTGGAAGAATGTAATGCAACAACAAATTAATCCAAATTATGATTGGAAGTTTATAGTTCAAAGCAACAATTTAAGAAAATATAAAGTTTTCGGTTCACCACATGAAAACAGGGGATTTGACTTTTTAGGTTCTGGTTGCTGTGATCAATCTTTAACGGATACTTATGTAGATGACAGTGCTATAACACGATCTCAGTGTGAAACTACATGTAAGTCTTTGGATTGTACCGGATATCAATATACACGATATTGCGATTTAATTTTTGGCATGAATATGGAAACAAATTTTAAATGTGACACTTGTCTTATTTATAATTCTGGCAATGTTAATCTGGAAACAAATAACACAGTATTATCCGAAAAGTGCCCTAATAAATTTTGTTATAAAAAGACACAAATTGCAGTTTCTGTACTAGGAGATCCTTCACTTGTCCCTATAATGCAATCGTCAAATACAAGACGATTATCTTCATCCGATTGCGGTCAAGGTTATACTTTAATGCAAGAAATTCCAAATTCAAATAGCATTCCTGACAGTATTGCTGAAGTTTTCAATTATCCAGCTTCTTCTGATAATGATGTTTGTGTGCAGATATGTGAAGAAATGAGTGGTTGTTCAGGATACATAATTTATTTATCGTCGTCCACAAGTATTAATAAATGTTATGTTGTGTTCGATAATGCAGAAATTGATTATCTTGATGCTGGACAGGAAAATGGATTTAGATGTATAAAACATGTTGTAGAAAACACCGATGATTTTGATTATGACTTAAGTTCATGGTGGTCAAATACACACGACGGTAACTATATTGAAAGTGAGAAATGTAGCACATTTGAGCAGCCCAATTCCATTTTCATAACGCATGTGAAATTTATTCCTTATGATGTAGGAACGACGAATCAATTTTATGGAACATTTTCGATATCAAGAGATAATATAACTTGGACAGTTTGCGCATCATCAAAATTGATATATGATTTGGACTGTAGAGGAACAAATCTATGCGTATTTCCATGTGAAGGAACAGGTAAATATGTCAGAATGTGCATAGATGGTGATGATGATGTATTGCCAACAGCATATGAATTTCAGACATATACAAACCCCTATCAGACTTTAGATATGGACACTATTGTACTATTGAAAGATGATTATTATATTGCAAAACTTGATTTGACAGAAGCTGAAGGTACTACAGGAATAAGAATACAAGGAGTAATTAATTTCAAAGTATATGAGTTGCTGAAAGAAGAAAAACAATCTTGTACTATGAATGGTCAAGGGATAATCTGTGGTTCGACCGACCGACCAATATATTACAAAAAAGCAAACCATGCTTATTCTGAAATATTTGATGACGACGAAGTCTCAAAACTTGGAAATTGTTTTACCGCTTCCCAAAACATTACTTACGATATTACTGAATGTAATTACATTATTCCCTTTTTACCGGAATATTTGGAATTAGAATTCAATGGTGAAAAAAATTATTACAATATGAAGGCACATGACATTTTAGATAATGACATCTTGACCATACATGTAGACCAAGAAAAAGAAGTAGATCTGAAAATCATAGATTTAGCAAATTCTGGAATGCGTGATATTGGAGAAATGCAACTTGAAATAGATTATCTTTTTCCATATATGAAGAAAAGTCGACAACATTATGCATATGTAAAAATTGGATCAAAGTCATCTGTTGAATTGACAATTGACCTCTCATATTCAATTGTCAAGACTACAAGGTATGGAATTTCGGAACACCTTTATAAATATAATGATGCAACATCATGGTACAATGCAAGTAAAACATGTGATTTGGTTAAAGTAATTTCGCTTCAAAATAATATTGACATTTTAAATGTTCTTAAATTGCAAAAGTATAATAATTCTCAAATACATGATGAAATATGGATAGGCGGTGAAAATCGTGGTGGAGAATGGGTATGGATCGAACATGATTTCCCTGGTTCGTTTCCAATTCCTTTTGCAAATGCATTTAAACAACCTTTGAATTATTCATATGTAAACTGGGAAGATGGTTTAAATATGAATTATCACAAGTGTCTGGCTATGAACATTCATACAGGTCGAATGTACAGTGCAAATTGTTCGGAAGCAAAACCATTCTTGTGTATTGAGTCAACCATTGCTATTGAAACATATTGTAGTCCATCTGCCAGTTGTAATGCCAAAAATACAGTTACAAATGATACATTTTTGGACATGTCATGGCCAGAAGTAAGGAATGCAGCATCTAGTTTTAGTACATTTATACCTGCAATAGATTTTACACAAATTAATAACAATCCTTATCATGATTCTGGTTTCGTTTTTTATCGCTTCAGTGGATTCTTAAAAATGCATCAGATGAAACCGTACGATATAGTTGTAAAATGTAACGGTAATTGTAGCTTAGCATTATATGATGATATACAAACAGCTCCTATTCTCTCAATAGGTTGCAAACCTCTTTTTAAAAATGGAGATGTGATCGATATTATAGAGTCAAACATAACACATAATGGTCATAATAAATATTTACAATCTGATATTTCGAATGTTGATACCACTATGAAAATTACGAGAACATGTACAATAGTAGGTATAGAAGAAATTCCTCATGAATACATTTCATTAAAGCGAAATTGTTATCCATTTCGTAATGAATCCTCTGAATATTTTATAAATGATAACGACGGTGAAAGTTGTACATTTTCAGGTAATAAAACGTTTTCAATCGAACTTACCAAGGACTATCCGGTCTTGTTTTTCGATTTAAGATATATTCCTGTCGATTATTATTTCATATCTGTACATGAGCGCCCATTTGGTGTTAATTATTTAAGAACACCAAGTTTCCTTCAAAACGGCCAAAATGTCCCTTTAACGGAACAAGCTCATATATTCACACCAGTTAATTTGATATGGATGAACAATGTAGGATTTTTTCCTATTTATCTTGATTTCGGTTCAACTTGTATGTTCTCTGATAAACAAATCGCAGATTCATATCAAGAAGCATATGCAGTTGAGTACCAAACACCGTTTAAACATTTGTGCAAACGAACGAGTGATTATGATTTGGATAGGTGGCTTGCTTCAGAATTAACAAATGCATGTAATATTTCTAATGTAAGAGATTTTCAGTTACGAAGACCATTTTACTGGAAATTTGCATGTCGTGAAATGCAACGCATGGAAGAAACTGTTGCTCATGTAACTCAGCAACAACATGATTGTCGAACGATTCGTTCCAAAGCCATTACTAATTTTAGAGGTTTGTACAAGCCATATCACACAGTCGATCAATGGGCAGAATTAAGTATTCAGATACCAAATTGTGATAAGACATGTACATTAACTCCTACTCAAGGATTCTCAGCTACGCATGCGGTACATGGCGGCGTTGGTGCAGTAGCATGTACAGATGGTTTTCAAGTATGTGAAAATTACGATCGATTGTTGGATACTCCTATTAATCGGTATGCTAATAATATTTTGTCATTATCACAAGAGTCGAGAACTGCAAATTCAGTACAAGTGCTTGAACTCACAAATCCTTTCTGGAAATATGAGCCAACCTATTTTCTAGATTCTATAAACTATGTAGATCAATCAAATACTTTTAAAGAATGGTACAATCATTTTGCTTTGAATACATATTGGGATGCGACGAGTCAGCGAATCCGACTAGAAAATTTTGAGACACTATGTTCTCATGGAACTGTTCCTGCACTAGTTCCTGGTGGAAACCCTGCAACTTATTGTTCAGATACATGTGTAAATGCAAAGAATGGAATATGTGAAGATACATTTAATGACACGAATAGTTTTAATCTCATGATTAATTCTTTCACTTTCACATCTGGATATCATTGTCATGCTGGTACAGATTGCACAGATTGTGGACCGCGATATGCTTTTCCTCCTGATCCGTTTTTCCCATCACTTGAACCTAAACAAACACGGGTAACTCAGAAAACGCAACCACATAACGGTCCTGCAGGAACTACATATTATTCGTATGATGCAACTGAATCTCAATTCGAACAAGATTTAGCAGCTGGTGATATGGTTGCTCAGGCACGACATTTCTCTGGACCATGGGTTTGTGAAAGTCCTGCCAAAATAGGCACATCTGTAAGCCTGTTAGACCATGAAGATCATCGAATCCAGTACAGTCGACACCTAATATTAGATCCACTTCTTATGTATCCACCATTTCCTCCACCTCCGCCACTTCCACCAAATCCAGTCCCGCAACCTCCACCATTGTTGCCACCTCCGCCAATGCCTCCAATTACACCGCCTCCACTTCCATCAGTTCCTCCATTTCCACCAAGTCCACCATTGCTGCCACCTCCAACGCCAATATCTCCACCATCATCACCACCGCCACCGTTGCCGCCTTTGCCGTTGCTACCTCCTCCACCACCACCTCATCCACGACCACCTCCGCTACCACTATCACCACCACCATTATCACCACCGCTTTCACTCAATATTTCATCGAAACCTGTAGTTTTGTATAATTCCACATTTCTTTCCGAACCATTTGATTACCAACCTGCTAAAGTTAAGGCAGTTGCCTTAGCACATAATCAATCATTGTGGAAAGCTGCATTTAGATATGCAGCACTAGGTATTGATTTAGCTCCAAGAACAAACATTGGTAGTCGTAATACTGCACCGCTGCTCCGCAATATAGATCCAAGAACTGTTCAGAGTGTATTGAAACGAAGGAAGAATAAACAAACATGGCGCTTGAATCAAGACGCAGTTGCAGATATCGGAGATCGTTCACGTCGTTTGAGTTCGAATTCCTTAAATATGAGCGATGAAGTCGCACGTGCTATTGGCATGAAGAGTAGCGAATATACAACTAATGAAACTAATCCTTATTTGCAGTCGAATGACTATGTACATGACTTTTCAAGAAGTTATGAAATAACGACTAACTACCAGAACATTATAGGGAGAAATTCTGATAATGTGGACTTACAGGATTCAGAATTGGAACCAAAGGCAATAACATTGAATACATTAGCCAAGAAAAAAAAGAGTGCAGGATGTCATTACATGATTAGTAATGATGTTGTAGCATTCTACGAGTATCAAGATACTAGCAAATATGAAAACTATATTCCGTCGCCAGATTATAGAAGACAAAAATGTACAATGGTGACACAGCAAAAAGTATCCCCAAAGAATGTTCCAATGTGCAAAGGTGGTGCAAGGATCGCTCCAGAATTGAGTTGTGTAATCGATAAGGACTGTGATAAGCTTTCTCATTGTTCCAATTTCATTACGTGTCCAGCTGGAAAATCATGTATATCTTCTAACTATACTCTGGGTGGTTGTCAATTCAAATGTTTATCGGACATTGCTGCAACGAGCCTGTCAAGAACAGTGAACTATAATGTAGAATATGATATTGATCAGTCGGAATCTGCTGAAGACATTTCAAGTGGAAGAAAAAGGAAAAGAAGTAAAAAGTCGAAAAGCGGATTATCTGAAGGAGGATATGTCGAACCTGAAGAAGCGATTGATCAGATTGTAAATTGGCAAAGTACGGTACGTGAAGAATTTCTTGATGAGACTTTAGCGACTTTAGAGTCTTTTCAGGGTAGTATGGATGAATTCGATGATGAGTATAATACAAAATTAAGTGAGATGGAAGATGAATATAAAAACAAAGTGACACCCGAAGAAGGGGAAAGGAATCGTCAGGCACTTGAGGATGAAAAAAATAATGAACTGAGTAAAGAATCTGATCCACAAAAAAGACAAGCAATAGAACAGGAGTATAACAACAAAATACAAGCAAATCAAGATAACACACTGACCGGCACCTCCGAAAGTGAATATAAAACGAAAGTTCAGGAAGTAGAAAACTCTCGACGAAGATCACAGGGAAGAAAAGCAGTATCTGCTGTATCCGCTGTACCACAGGTGAGTGCTCTTCAACACGAACTTTTACTCGGCATGGTAGACGTGATGTTCGAACCTGGTTCTCCAGAAAATGATGCAATTAAAATTGCTCACCAAATAATTTTTCAGGATATTGCTACTATTGTAGAGAGTTTTGAGCTAATAAAAGAACAAATTGCAGAAACGAAGGGGAATTTAGAATTATACAGGAAAAGTAAGGACGTAAATAAAGTGACTAAAGAAGTTGCCGCAACTCCCAAAAACAAAAAACTGGACAAACTTGCTCAGAAATTTTCAGACAGACAGAGAAATCAGAAAAAAAATATATTTAAAACTCTTAAAGATCTTCGCAATGGTATACAAAAAATTGCAAACCTATTAGGGGATGCTGCATCATGGGTAATAAATAAAATAGCTCCTAATAAAGTTGCAGTACTAGGGAACAAATTAGGAAATTTTAGAAGTCAAATGAAATTAGGTACATCCGTCACACGATTTGTGGATCCGGCTGATGCAACACGAATGTTTTCAAAAATATCAGATACCTTTAAAAAAATTCAATCTTTTCCCGAATTTGTAGCACAATCCATAATTGGCCGTTTTCTTGACTATTCAGATTTCTTAGATGAATTAGATAAGGACACAGTTAAGGTTCGTCAACCGAAAGCACTGAGAGTAAAGGTAGGTCGAAAACTGTTCAAAGCAGCTCGATGGTTGATGACAAAAGGATCGAAGCTTTTGTCAAAATTCGTCTCGAAAATTCCATTTATTGGTTTTGTTATGGCTATTTTTGATGTTTATTCAACGTTTTCCTCTATGGGTGATTGGGCAAAAAAGAGTACTTATGAACTTGCAGAAACTATCATTAGTGTTACAACTGCTATAGGTGGGTTGATACTTGCATTCGCCGGGATAGCTGCATCTTTAGGAACTATTGGCGTGGCTTTAGGATTTGCTTCGGCGACCGCTACGACAGCCGCTGCTGTTGGAGGTGCAACAGCTGCTGGTGCAGCTGCTGCTGGTGCAGCTGGTGCAGCTGCTGGTGGAGCTGCTGGTGGAACTGCTGCTGGAGCTGCTGCATTGACAGCAACCGGTATTGGCGCTATAATTGCAGCTGCTATTCTCTTAGTTCTTGGAATTGTTGCAATTGTCATGATGTTTACAAGACCACCTAAATGCGAATATATTGATTCCAATATTATGAATTATTGCAGATTGTGTTCGCCATGTGGTGGATCTTATTTAGTAGACGACAGTGTGGTTGAAGCCTCATTTTACACGACTCATAGTGGTACAACATTGTGTGCACAACTTTCTGGTTTGGGAAGCAAAGCATATTGCTCGTTGACAGGACGAGATCCATACGCTGATAATTGGATTGAAACATATTCTCCAAGCAGTGAAAAAAGCATTTTGAATTGTAAAAATTTGGTGGTGCCATCATTAGCGCAAAATAACAATTGGGGACCCGAAATCCAGTCTCGGTTAGATTGCGGTGATGTAAACGGACAGTATCGTATTACATACAGACAGAATGGTACTGACGGATGTTTTAGTGATTTTTATACTCCATCTTATAGTCCTCTAGATGAACGATGTTGCGGAAATCCTTTGACTTGTATTCAAGATGACTGTGCTGATATCGCTAGTACAGAAATTACAGGCACATATTCGTATCGTGCATTGTGTACTTTAGGTAAAATTGTGGAGCAAACATGTGCAACATTACCTAATCTACCAATCGAAGGTCCAAGCTGTCCTGCATCTAATACATTTTATAAAAGTACATTTTATCAAGAATGTGATCCAATATTTAAAGTCTGTGATATATTCACCAACAAATGCATTGGTGCTATCGGCAATTGGATGCCTTCAAATTGTAAAAAAATAGGAGCAGGATCATTCATAAGTGCGACAAATGTATACAACTGTGCATATCAGGCAATGCGTATAGCAGGTATAGTTTCATTTGCATTTTATCCAAATGGAATAAATAGTAATATTAACTTCAAGTGTAAATTAATGACCGATCAAGCGTGCAGCAGCTTGCCCATTTCATTAGTGGATGCACCTGCTTTGTATTATGATTTACATTCTGCAGTAAATATAATGCCACCAGCTCCACCACCTCCCCAAGAATCTCTATCTTCTTCTCTTCACAGCAAATGTGGAGATAGCGATACGGGACAAACACACCAATGTGACGAAGGGTTATGTTTGACCGCCGAAATTAAAGAGAATGTAAATATTTACAGATGCTGTCCTGAAAAGATGGAGGTCGCTTTTAATAATCATAATTGCTACTATCGTACAGTAAATACTTCATATACAGCCTACTGTCATAAAAGTGCCCAATGTTCCGATGAGTATGGAGTTTGTATGGGGCCCGGCGAACCCGGAAATATCGATGGATATTGTGTTCAGACGGCAGCACCTCCAGCTCCACCTCCACCCCCGGGATATGGTCAATATTGCTTTCACGGTGGTGATTGGTGTGTCGCTGGAACTCAATGTGGTAAAGCCGAATGTCGACCAGACCCTTGTCCAATAAATGAGTTTGGTTCAGATTGTAAAGAACCATCCAATCTTAACAATTGGGATTGTGCACAGCCATCATATAAACCAGCAGACGATGTTAGTAACATTGATTCATACCATTCCTATAATAATCCAAGTCGGCGATGTTGTAAAAGCGATGCGGGCGGGAATTGCTACTATGAATTGAGTGAAATTCAAAACCCTTCGTTGATCAATCATTGTCATAAAGGAGAGCAATGCAACAATGGGTACAGGGCAAAATGTTACAAACGAACCAGTTTTAATCAAGAAATAAGTTCTGTGGAGACCACTATTGCGAATGAATGTCCTCATGGGTGGAATATTTTCGACAGTACTACAGCATCGAATTTTAATGATTGTAGGTATGGTGTTTGTATTGGTGCAAGAGGAAAATTAGGAGATTTATGTGTTCCCTGGGGCGTATCTAATCAAGATAATAGATTTTCGCAGTGTGGTGAAGGTGAATGTGGTCATGCAGAGTATATAGAGAATACAGATCTTTCATATGATGGTAATAATTATGTTCGAAGATGTTGTACTCTTGGATTTAACAATAATTGCAAATATTCTGAAGAACAACTGATGAAGATTAAATTTCTACAGCAATTTTATTCTAACACTACCGGATTCGACGAAGAAACAAGATGTCATCGAAATGACCAATGTGACAGTTGGTACTTTGATTGCATTGATAGTAGTTCAGGATCGGAACCAACGAAAAATGGACAATGTCAACTTAACACTGACAATTATAATTTAAAGACTTATTTAGAACCATGCGGAAACACAGAAGATGTATGCGGAGTATATGCGGACAGTATTTCTAGTACTTTTAAACGAACGTATTGTCATTTTGCTGAAGAAAGTGATGGTATATATGAGAAAAGATGCTGCTTTACAAACAACAACAACAATTGCTTATATGCAGCATCTGAAATTGTATCGTACTTAGGAAGTAGTTCCTGGAAGGATAATCAGAAAATGGGGTGTCATTATGATTACCAATGTGGAGGAGATGGAGGACAAACATGCTCGAATGGAGTATGCACTTATGCACCTCCTCCCTCTCCTCCTCCGCCTCCACCACCGATGCAGTTTGCAAGTTGCTTAAGCCACGATCATACGACGGTAAATGAATGTCAAACTGGTTATGAGTGTAAATCCGCTGCTAAAATAACTGATAGCTACAAATCTCCATCAACATATTATACAAAAATATGCTGTAATACATTCACGAATATGAACCTGAATTGTTGGTATAGTGCAGCACAGATTCAGCAAGCTGAAATGACATATTTAAACTTTAGTTTTGGACGAGATGGTTCAGATTCAGAATATGATGCTTGGAAAGAAGATGAAACTGCTGAAATGGTTGGTCGATGTCATTCACATCAACAATGCAATGATAAAAACGGATACCTCTGCTTTGACGTTAAGAAAGGTGTCAATACCACAGATGGAAGCATGAATGGATATTGTAGGAGAGCGCGTATGCCTAAGGGATTTGATTGCGGAGACTTTGATCACACAATATGTGCTTCGAATAAGTGCGAAGAATGGGGTCCACATCTATCAAATGAAAGTAAATCATTGTATGAGTGTTGTCCCTCTGACGTAGCAACAAGTGACAATAAATACTGTGCAAACTTGACCGTTGGAATGAAGTGTTGGACAAGTGAACAATGTGCACAGGGAGATTGCGAAGGTAATAAATGTGTTGCATATCCATCACCTCCATCACTACCTCCTCCTCTTCCTCCTTCTACTCCACCATGCGCACATCTTAACGATGTATGTGTTTTAAACAGTCCGGGTGCATGTTGTGATGGATCTCAAGCGTGTGTTGATGAGACTCAATATTTTGGAATTTGTAGATATCTACCTCCTCCACCTCCACCACCTCGTCCTCCTCCTCCTCCGTACTGCGGAAAACATGGCGAAATTTGTCATATGGATTCTTTGGTGCCATGCTGTGATCCAGATCATCCCAACCTAGTTTGTTATGAAGATTATGATAA
>MDSX01068931.1_pt1 | contig 23626 bp, 36 predicted proteins | sample 811141 | NCBI WGS metagenome assembly MDSX01 (sample SAMN05326642, study PRJNA326480) | marine metagenome | isolation source: seawater | place: Atlantic Ocean: South East | collected 2010
AACTTGGCGAGAATTACCCCCCATTGTAAATATTGGATACCAACAAGAGAAACAAAAATATTAAAACAATTAAAAGACAAAAAAATAAATATTCCAAATAATTGTATTTTTAGAGTATCCGCACCAATGGTTGACAGTCATTTAAATAGTAAAGTTTTTAAAAATACTAGTTCCGTTATTTCAGAAAGTTCAAAAGCGATTGGAAAAATTTGCCCTAGTCAAACCCAAGGCGGTCAATGTTTAGATTGTCGAGCTTGTTGGAATTCTAAAAATACTAATATTAATTATTTAATCCATTGAGGTATAAAAATATGAAAATGTACAACGAGCCAATTTATTTAATTAATGATCAAAAACAAATTAGATTTTGCACTAATTCAAATCAATTTGAAAAATTAAAATTACAAGGTTTTAAATATTTAAAAAGAAATACAAAAGAATTCAAAGACTATAAAAAAGACTTGAGAAATAAAAAAGAAAAGTATCAAGCAAAATTAAAAGAATTGAAACTTTGGAATAATAGAGGATACACCTCCCAATATTTAACAGATCAAAAAGAATATAGTTTTTACAGACTAACAAACGAAACATACTCACAAACCGCAGAAGGTAAACCAAGAATTAAAAAAACCAAAAAGGAAGGAATATAAAATCATGAAATCAAACATTGAGATATTTATTCAAGTTTTATTATGGCTTGTAATAATGCTTGTTGCTATGGAAGGAATGCCCCTTATTGCTTTAGGGCTTTTCTTTTTATCAGCTTTAAGAATTGCACTCGTATTTATAGAGGGTTTTTAGTATGACAATAGCAAAAAATAAAAAGAATAAAAAATTGTTAAGGGTTAAATTAAAAGTAAAGCAAAGATTTATTTTTAAAGCATTAAACCCAAAAGCAAAGCCAATCGGATTTAATCCGCAAAGAAAATTTAATTAACCAACAAGGAAGGACTAAAAAATCATGATAAGCACAAACACAGAAACACTACACAAACTATTAGGAAAAAAAATATTTTCCATTGTTTACACTACCCAAAGTGGAAGGACTATAAAAAGGCGAGGAAGGTTTGGAGTAATGAAGGGATGTAAAAATCCACCTAAGATTAATAAAAGTTGTATAAATTATTTTGATCTTGAAAAGCAAGATTTTAGAAATGCAAATTTACACGACATACAATTAATAAAACAAGGTGATTTAATTTTAAAAGATAACGAGTTTGAATTAGAGGACTTAGAGGAACAATGTTATATTTTGGAAACTCACCAAAGAATTACAAAACAATATAGAGTAAAGGCAACAAGCGAAGCTGAAGCAATAGAAAAATTTGGTCGCCTTAACCATTTACAATGGAAGTCAGTTGATCATGGCAGAGAGGATTTAGTTCATTGTGAGGTTGATCAATGAACGAAGGAATAAATGTTTTAAGTTTATTTGATGGGATGTCTTGCGGTCGAATTGCACTTGACCGCATAGGCATAAAAGTAAATAAATATTATGCTTCTGAAATTGATAAATTTGCAATGAAAGTAAGCAAAGAAAATTGGGATGATATTACTCAATTAGGTGATGTTAATTTAATCAAGCAATGGTATGAGGATAACGAAAAGCCAAGTATAGATTTAATGCTTATGGGTTCACCATGCCAAGGATTTTCAAATGCAAGTAAAGACAAGTTAAATTTTGAACATCCGCAAAGTAAACTTTTCTTTGTTGCGGTTGAGATTATGAAACTTGTTAAGCCAAAATATTTTCTACTTGAAAATGTTAAAATGAAAAAAGAATGGCAAGATATAATTTCAAGTTATATGGGAGTTGAGCCAATAAAAATAAACTCGGCTTTAGTATCGGCACAATCAAGAAATCGTTTGTATTGGACTAATATTCCAAATGTATCTGAGCCAAAAGATAAAGGAATAGTTTTAAAAGATATACTTGATGATAATTTAGAATTTTCTGAGACTTATTCTAACTATCTTAATTCAAGTTGGGGCGATAAGAAAAAAACCTCAATGGTAAAATCGACTGAGGATAAAAAGTCTCATTGTTTAACTGCTTCTATGTGGAAGGGTCAAATTCCTACTTGGATTAAAAAACCAATTAGAATTGGAACTGCTGATACTATTAATGGTCATGACATTTTAAAAAGAGTTTACTCAATAGAAGGCAAATCACCAACATTGAATACTTGTAGTGGAGGTAATCGAGAGCCAAAAATTATTGATGTAAATGCAACAAGAGAAGTTAGAACTGAGGAAGGTAAAAGAATAAGACGAGAGAATAAAAAACTTGGTCGAGATTATAATCCATTTAGAGCAAAAAAAACTGTCATAAAGGAAGACGGAAAATCTAATGCTTTAATTCCATCATCAGTTTATTCAACAAATAAAATTCGTATTCAAGACGAAGAGAAATTTGTTTGGCGAAAATTATCCGCAACAGAATGCGAAGCATTACAAACAGTACCGAGAAATTATACTCAATCTGTTTCTAATACCCAAAGATTGAAAATGCTTGGGAATGGTTGGACTGTGGATGTTATATGCCACATTTTAAAAAATATTAATCAAAACCAAAAGGAGGAAAATCATGAAAACGACTAAACAAAGAATAGAACAATTAAAAAGAAAAGGGCATGGCGAAGGTAAGTATTTATTACAAGCTATCCCTAATACCGAGGAAGGTAGAAACTTTATAAAAATGTTTCGTAAGCATTTAAATAGAGATTACTTTAAACACTATACTCAAGGTAGAATGGATGAAGGAACTTGGTCTCATTCTATTACACCAAGTGAAGCAGATCATTTAGTTTTATATGTTTCACCAAAAGAAGGTCAATTCTTTAGACAAGTTGAACAAAGTATAAATCAAAAATTACTTCTTGAAACAGAGAGAAAAACTAGAGAGATAAGACATTTAAAAGAAGAATTACAAAAATTAAATAATCGCATACCTAGTTGGCTTGGTGAAAATAATACTTTTGTGAGGGATTAAGAATGACAATAGCACAAATGATAGTTTTTCCAATGCTTGGGCTTGTTTTAAGTTTTAGTGTATGGGTTTTAATAATGATAATAATGGATAATTTAAATAGAAATAAGGAGGACAAATGAAAATTAATTTTGAAATAAAAATACTTGAATGTAAATACGATCAAGTAAATGAAACAATGAAAGAGGCAATGATAAAAGAAATAAACGATAAAGTAGAGAACGATAAAAATTTTTGCATTGCAGATACTCAGCCAAATGATTTTCTTTTCTACACCGCAGTTGTAGCAAGAGATGATTGTGAGTATTACTCAAATGATGTATGGCTCAATCGAAGCTCCCTTTTTGAAAGTATTGAAAGTCAATTAAAAAAAATTGACAAAGGTTTTGAGCCGACTTTTTTCAGATCCGTAGAAAAATGATAGATTTATTAAAAAAAGTCTTTCATATTTCAACGAGGATTAAAAGTTTTGGGTGGGGTGAAGTGTTAGTACCTCTACCAAATAGCGATTTAATAAAAGCTAACACAAAAATCAAAGTGAAAGGAAACAATCATGAAACCAATAAGACTAAACAAAATAAAAAGAGAAGAACTAAAAAAAGTATGGGCAAAAAGGGTTCAACAAGATTTAGAACTCGAAGAGCATAATACTTTAAGAGAAGCACAAAATACTTATCGTCATATAAGAGATTTTACTTGGGATAGTATTATCTCACCGATAGTGGAAAGGGATTTTCCAATGGAGGATATGAAAGTATTAAAAAAATACGAAAGAACTTCTTATCGTGATTTTACTCAAACCGATAGTTGTTTCACATTAAAACCTATGTATTTAGATAATGATGAACAAACTTTTACTTATAATATAAAATCTGATGTTTTTTTTGCATTATACCATGATCAATTAGTGGCTAAAGATGTAAAGCCAACAATAGAACTAGAGTATGAATCAAAAGATCAGAACCCACATTTTTATAATGATGTCGAACTACTAACTACCGCTTGTATGGAAGTTGCAAAAGAAAATGGAACTGAATACGATCTTGCTTTGTTTAATAATGGTGGCAGTCATACTTTTACTAGAAATCTACCAAGTTATACTGATAAGGATTTTGGTAAATTTGTAAAAACTGTTCCAAGTGGCTCTTGTCATTCTCGAACTATGATGGTTGCTAGAGATGATGATTGGTATCAAATGTTAGACTTTGAGAAAGCTAAAAGTGGTTTAACAAATGCTCACCGAGATTTGTTTAAAGTACAAACTCAATTAATGAATGATATGAACTCTATCATTGATCAATCGACTACATTAGATCAAATAGAAGAACATTGGGTTGATGTAAAAGATTGTATTAATTTCGAGAATAAAGAAGTTAGTACCGCTTTGTCTATTGTTAGTGAGGATACTAAGGATAGATTGGCTATTGCTATTGCCAATATGAAACCTAAAAACTCAAATGCAGTTGCGTTTGTAGTTAATTCTAATCAAACAGTACAATAACAAAAGAGTTGGGGGGCAAAAGCCCCCTAGCTAGAGAGGAATTTTATGAAGAATGATAATATTAATCAAGTAAGTGTTTTAGTGCCTAAAGAAATAAAACATATACTAAGTGATATAGAGTACATTGATAAAGATGTAGTTTGGCTAAAATACAAAAAATTTGATCTTAGAATAGAGCAAAACGAAACCACGACTGACAAAAATTTAAATATTAATGTTTACAGACATAAGGATGATGGTGAACATTTTGAAATAGAACAAATTAAAATAAAGGAAGAACAATGGAAGTAGAAGTAATTATACAGTCAGTATTATTGATCTTATTTTTTATAATAGCTTAGATACCAAAAGACTTACATAAAGAGTTTAGACCTATTCTAATATCGTCTAAAAATACTTTATTTAATCGTGGACTATTAAGTAAAGAGTGAGGCATGATCTCATATATGACAATCTTTTCGACTGCAATTTTGATTACTTGACCGCAATCTCTCAAGCCAAGAGCTGCTTGATCGTATTGATCTCTTATTCTAATTTCAGTCATTTCGTCAATATCACCAAGACCTCTACTACTGCCGATTAAATCACTTGTTTGGGGAAATGGTGAGCCAAATATCTTGCGTCTTAGATTAGAGTATTGTTGGGCAGCTTTTAATTGATACTCGTTTATAAATCCCCTGGCGAACATAATACCAATAACCGATTCCGAAAAGCTAGGATCACCAGTTCCAACAAGTAATGCTTTCTTTAATTGCAGCTCATTTGTACCCACATCTCTTGGGGCTATTGGCTTCTTATTTTTCTTTTTACTTTTCTTCGCCATAATATTTTATCTCATAGAGAGGGGCAAAAATTTTAATTTTTACCCTCTCTTATTTATAAGAGGAACATCTTACCATCTTAAATTCTTTATATAATTCAACAAGTTAAAGATGATCACGCATAAACTTTTAATGATCATCTTAACTTTCCGATTTCCTTAACAATTTCAACAAGTTATAACGATTTAAGATGATCATGGACATCTTAAATTTGCCAACTTTTAAGATGTTCAGACCATCTTGCAGCTTAAATCCTGAATGACTATTCATTAAAATCATACTCCGATACCATCCATTTGACATTACCTTGAGCATCCAATTCCTTACTTGATACTTCTATAATTTCACCAGTTCCTCCATCTACCAAGTGTGTTGGTCGAATAGTCATGTTAGGCTTTATCGACTTTGTTTCACTATCCCACATAGGCATATCTTTTATACATAAATACTTACCACCTTTAATGATCTTTTGACCGACTTGCTCACCATCAAATAACATAATCCACCCTTGCGTAAGCAACTGATTAAGGTTTCTTTTGATAGTAGAAGCACCTCCAAGTCTGTATTTATCTGCGAATTTAAGAGCAAATTGGTTCTTATTATAGTATTGCCCTTTAGCTGCCTCCCTAAATAGTAATCCTAGGCACTTATTGACTTGATTAAAGCGATCTAGACCCATTTTATCCGTTATGTTTACCCCACTATCACGATCAAATGCATCACCTCGATCTAACATATGCCCCTCTTGATAGTGTACAGTCATTGGTTTTGGCTCTAAAACTGCTCTTGTTTGGAAAAATAGTCTACGATCTTGCGTATCCTCGCTTGTTTTAGTGATGAAAAGACCCACATCATAAGCCCCTTGGATAGCTGAAGCACCTCTTATAGCTAAAAATGGGTTCTCCATCATCTGATTTCTATTAACTTTGTTAGAATGGTGTATCAAAATGATTGCAGCTTTAGGATTAATCATGTCTCTAAGCACCCAAATACGATCTCTGATAAACTTCATAAGTTCTACATTAGAGTTCTCATCCTCGCCATCAAATATATTAGATAATGGGTCAAAGATTATGACCTGTGGCTTATCATTACCGCAGCTTCTCTCGACCCAATCGATCACATCTTTACTACCTTCATCATTTAATACTTTAGTGAACCGATAAGTAAATTTAGCATTCCTTTTTAACAATGCCTTCTCAGCAGGATTTACTTTGACCGCCTTTAATCTTGCTGACAACTGAGCTTTTGACATCTCAGCCTGTATAACTACGACTTGTTGAGGTATTTCTACATCAAATCTATTTAGCAGCTTGTTTCCTGTCGCAATACAATAAGTTATTTCTTGCATAAGTAAGGACTTTTGAGACTTTGGTGGCCCCGCTATAACCATAAATTCACCTTCACGAAGTAATCCACCAATAATTTCAGGAGGTAATGGTGTATCATCATCTACAATATCAGCCCAATCATCACCTTCAAGTTTATGTTCAGTAGGTTTTGGCTTTGGCGCTCCGTACTTATCGTAATGTCTTTTATAGATACGATCGAAATCTTTTTTAACTCTCTCTTCCTCCCATGGAGGATTAACTTTAGTTTGATTATAACCAAGCACATCATCCCATGCTTCTTTCAATGTCCAATGCCCTTCAAAATGTCTATTCAATGCAAATCCAATAGCCCTACCCATGTTGTCAAATCTTGTTTCACCTGCCTCACCGCCTTCAAATACATCATTGCGATACATATCTTCCATTGCAGCTTTTCTATCTTCTAATTTTTCAGGGGCTACATTTAATCCCGGCATAATGCTCATACTTTCAACACTCTCAATCAATTCTTCTAGTTCGTATTCCATGGCAGATTGATTAGCGATCCTTACTTGAGATGCTTTATTATTTTTTTGATGTACTCCTCCAGGTAAACGAATAGGTTGATGAGCCGATCCGAAACTTGGGTCAGCGCCAATCTTTTTAGCTGCTAATTTTTGTGCTGATGTCAATCTTTGTATATCAACTCCTGTTGCAGGTTCAGTCAGCTTCCAATACAGATGTCTTTTGTAAACATTTGCTTCTGTTTTACCTCCACTATAAATTTCAAGTGTTGGCTGACCTAATTGTTCTATGATGTAATTCTTCGCAGCTTCTATGTCGCCACTATCAATGTCAATAATAAAACATGGATAGTTTATAATGTCGGTTGCTTTCGCTTGATTGCGTTCTGCTACAGTTCCGGGAATGACATACACTCCCATCTTAAAATTTCTTCCCCTCTCGACTAAAGGTTTTACTTGCTCGATCATCAACTTTAAATTAGTCAATGGTATCCAATGTAATTGTTGGAAGCTGTTTGTGCCACCGATCACACCTTTTTCCATAAACATTCTTATCGGTACATAACCTTCGCAATAACCATAAACAGTTTTCAAATAGGTTTCGATAGTCTCTCTATCTATTTTTGTAGCTGGACTAAAATTTGTTCTAAAGTCTTCAATCATGATTTTTTAGGGGGTATTGTGGTATTCGAAGGACTAAAAGTTTGCATCCTCGTGCATCCTAGAGAGCTTTTTTTCATTAATTTCTTCCTTTTCGTGGGATTTTCTTCATTGTCGCTAATTGTAGGTTTTGATTTATAAATTCATCTCGTGCAATTTCTGGCACTTTATGATCTTTAAATGCAGCTATAATCTGATCGACAACTGCTGCGTGTAAGTGTCCTAAGATTTCACAATGAGCAAAAAATTTATCATCACTATGTGTTTCTTTGGCGACATGATCATCAATACATGGTTGAATATATTTTTCCATTCTCTCAAACATTTTTTTTATTGTCGGATCAATGTTGATCAACATTTTTATCTCTGCCTTTTTAGGTATTGGGTTGTCTATTTTGTTTGTCATAATGGTTTCTCCAAATAATAATCAGTTAATAAATGATCTGCTATATGACCGACTATGGTCATTGCTCTTCCGTCAGTTCTTCGCAGCTCTCGTTCTGCTATCTCTCTAAGCCCTGCTGTTGGGTCAGCAAATTTTTGTATCATCTCAGTTAAGTAAGATGAGTATACCGCTACGATCGATCCTTTGTTATTAATGTCCTCTTGGTATTTGTGAAAAATTCTTACTGACATTAATCTTCCATCAGGAAATGGTTTATATTGTGCGTTGACATAGTATTTTCCTGTTTCATGTAAACATTTTCTAGTAATCCCATGTCTTCTCCAAGGTTCTTCATATCTATTCATATCTTTATTAGTATTCCTATAAGTAAAATTATTATTATTAAAAGCTCACAAGCCATAAATGTATGATACCAAATCCATCTTGTTTTGTATGCATTGTCTATTGTTAAATCTGTAGGATCAGGTTCTTGTGCAATATCTGTTTTGGGATTTTGTTTCCAAAGTATGTTAATCATTTTTTTCATTTTGCATTCCCTCCTCTAGCCATCTAATTAAATCTTCTTTCTTAAAATACTTTGTAAGACCGACACTAATATAAGGTACTTTAAATTTACCTTTACGCATTTTTTTTCTAATTGTGTCCTGCTCAAATCCTCTTTGTATTCCTAAACTTGACATGAAGTCTCTGACCTCTGCTATTCCTACATATAATTCTTTTTCTCTAACTCTCATCTTTTACCCCAACATGTATCTCGCCAATCACACCACTTACATTGAAAATAAGTAGGATCATCAAATGCACGAGGTAATAGTTCGCCTCGTTCAGTAGCCATGATGATCTCGAAAGCACGATCAGAATATTGTTGTGCAATCTCTGCGTCATAACCAATAAATTCGTGATGCAGCTCTGCGGTATCTTTGTTGACTGATGTAAACCAACATAAATTATCAGTTAGTTTCATGAATGCCATGTAAAGTTGCACTTGTACATAATAATTAAAATGGCTTTCACGCACTCCCTTTTTCTTAAATGCGTTCCATTTACTATTGTTCATAGACTTTGCTTCCCACAAACATGGAAACCCATGAATGTATTTTTCTATCTCCACTCTATCTTTGACATAATCTTTCAATCCCTTGATAATACCATCACAATGACCAGATACTTTACCTTCTTTGCCTACCGATATTTCAAACTCCCATTGTTTACCTGTCTTAGGATTATAATCTTCGAGCATGATACCTGCTTTCTTCATCCAATTAGACATTAAAGTTTCTGACTCATGACCAAAGTCAAAAATTCTTAATGTCTTTCCCTGGAATTGATAATCTTTTTCTTGCCCCATGTATCCGTACTGTACTTTACGCATACAATCTTGACCGATAGCAGAAGGGCCGAGATACTTCCGAGGTGGAAATGCTGCATTCTCTTTTTCCAAAGCACTATCAATTGCTCCGTTTACTTTTTTATTAAACAGTTCAATAGGTGTTGCTGCAAAATTGGTTCTAAAATCTACCAAGATTTAAATCCTCTTAACCAATTTAACATTGGTCTTATAATAATTGATTGATTACGAATAAGATGACCCATTCGTTCATATGTATAATATCTAGACTTTACTTCTTCTTTCACTTGTCTTTTTAACATTTCGTTTTCTATCTTTAGATTATTGATTTCATTCAATAAATCGTTGTAGTCTTTAGGCGCTTGTGTTTCTATGTTCATGTTTTTTCCTTTCATTGTTAATTAATTTCTTTTAGTGTTTTTATTGCTTCATTTAAATAAAACTGAGCTTTATTTAAATCTTGTTCAGGATTACCTTTGTGAGGTGCTCTCCAAATATATTTAATGGCATTGCCACGACAGTAATTAATATAACCGCTTCGCCCCAATGCTTCTTTAATAGCATCTTTACATTCGATCTCGCCTTGCTTGTAGTGTGGTGGCTCGTTTACCATATCAGTCATATAAAAAATCTTTCTTTAATTGTTCTGTTAGTTCTACTGTATTATCACAAGTTTCTCGTTTACGATTTTCGTATGGGCATTGATTGATCCCACATGGAAATGACAAATGTCTAGGCATAGCTTCCGTTCCATAGCAATTAATTGCACATACTGAGCACTCCCCTGTAATACTTCTGTCCTTGATCATTTTCCTAATTAAATCATTAGTGCGATAAGGTTTATCATTTAATGCAGCTCTCAATAATGGCTTAATACTTTCATCAGTAGTTCTTTCTAATGCAGCATTAATCGTTCCCTGGAATGTAATTAGTGCCTCTTTAAATCTTATATCTAACAATTTAATTTTCTCCTTATAAACTTTTGCTTTTACTGTTGGTGTTATATGCCGACCTCTTGGTTTTGCTTTTGTCACGCAACTTTTCTTCTTTCTAATAAAGCAATATCTTTAATTAATGAACGATTAAACTTCCATTTTATCAAAGCGGTTGCTTTGTATTTTGTTATTGAAAAATCAAACTTATATTTATTATCCAATATCTGATGTTGTTTTATTGTTGGTCTTTCTTTCAGCCATCTTTTTGTTTTTCTTGAAGCATCTCCAACTTCGTGCCTACACATAAAATCATTTGCAACTGCCAATGCATTTATGCGTTCTCCAATATATAATTTTTTTATGTCTTGCCGACCCTCGACTTTTCCTAGGGCTACCCAATTTTCTTTACTAATACGCAGCATCATAGCAAAACAATTAAATCCTGCTGCCATGAAAGTATCTGAAGAACCAAATAAATCTACCCATAGGAAAGGAGATTTTTTAAGAAGGTCAACTTCTTTCATTTCAAAATCAATTACAATTTCTTTGTTCATGTACTGTATTCTTTTTGACTCGAAACTGTATTCACAGAACGGACATGTAAGCGAAGCAAGAGGTACATCCGAAGAACATTCTGGACATTGTTTAAAGGGGGAGTTTAACTTACTCTGTCTAGTATCCCTCTCGGCTAATAGATTTACCTCTTGCTCCAATGTACCATGCATGGAGGAACTGATGCCGAAATCAAGCACGATACAATCTCTTTTGTCTACCTCTGGAAACTTTTCCGGGTCGACCACTCTAAGACCTCGACCGATCATTTGAATCATTGTTGATTTATATGAACTAGGTCTTAGAAGAATAACACAACTTGTAGGCTGACTATCAAAACCTTCGGTAAGAACCATGATACTAATAAGGACTTGGATGTTTCCATAATCATACTCAGAATAAATTTCTTTACGATCTTCCTCTGATGTATCGCCTGTTATTAGGGCTGCGTTTATCCCCTCGTCTAAAAAAGCTGATAGCACACTTTCACCATGTGCAACTGTAGAACAAAATACTATTGTTTTACGATCTCCAGCTTTATCCTTCCAATGTTTGACAACTGATTTATTATGAACTGACTTATTCATAATCTCTTCAACATCTGTCATATTGAAATCATTAAGAGTTTGCTTAACCTCTTTTAATTTTTCGTTTACACCTAAATCAATCTGATAGGTTTTAGGTGGTACTAATAAACCTGTAATAATCAACTCACCAATGTGCACTTGATCAGCACAATTATTCCAAATTCTAGATAAATTTTTACCATCACCACGACTAGGTGTTGCGGTGACTCCGAATATTTTTAAATTAGGATTGTGTTCTTTTGCGTAATCAATAATTTTTAAATAACTATCTGATACTGCATGATGTGCTTCGTCAATAACACATAGATCAATAGGCGGTAGCTCTTGTAAATTTTTCATACGACTCAAAGTTTGAGCCATAGTAAATATAGTTTGCCCTGAATAGTCTTTGTTGTCGCCATTGACAATACTAGTTTCAATGGTTGGATTTAATCTTGAAAATGTACCGAGATTTTGGTTGGTTAATTCATCTCGATGTTGAATAACTAATGTGCGTTCTGCGTTTAACTTGCCAATAATATCTGATGTGACAACAGTTTTACCATAACCAGTTGCAGCTACTAGTAATGTGTTGCCCTTTGTATTTAATGCTTCAATACATTTGGATACTGATTCTTCTTGACGAGGTCTGAGGATCATTTTTCATCATCCTCAAATGTAAAATCAATTTCAATATCTAATTCTGGATCAGATTCAAAATGAATATGGTCTAATTTTATACCTGACTTGCTAAGAAAATCTATAACTTCGTTTTCCGCTTTCTTTTTTATCCTTTTGGATTTCTCTTTTTTGAAATCTATAATTTTTGACATACTCCTCCTTTTCGGTGAGGGCGGAGAAAGAAGGGGTAATCATGAACAAAACCCGTAAAACCCGCCCTCTATTTATTTATTGATTAGCCCAAGATGGTTGACCAAATCCTTCATCTAAAGATGTTGTATTTGATACTGCGCCATTTTGGTTATCATAACTGTTAGTGTTAAATGACTCTGCGTTATCTCCAGGAATCCATGTTTTCCTTTCAGCGATACGCATTGCCTTTACTTCAGACCACTCAAGATTAGGAGATCCATCCTTTGCAAAAGGAGCAATAATATTTTTAATACTATTACTTTCTCCATACCCAGTATCTTTTTCTTTTTTCAAGATAACTGGAATCTCCATGCCATCAAGTGCCTTGAACATTTGATCACCTAAATTAAATTCAGATGCATTGCTATCATCCCAAACAATTCCTTTTGCAGATGATATTACATCAGGTATAAAGCTTTCACTTAATTTAAGGTACTGCATTTGACCTTTATATATTTTTGCATATGCAGCTTGTTTGTCTTGAGCATCTAAAATAGCCATATTCAATTCACTAAATCTATCGTTTCCTTGAAGGCTATTATACTGTTCGAGGGTTGTTGCTTGTTGGATTTCACTTTGTGCAGCATAAAATTTACTGACAAACTTTACTCCATTATGACTTAGAACTGAAAAAACAAAAGGAACTGTCCACATGCCTTTTGGTGACAAATAGATTTGACCATATTTTGTAGGTCTGCCTTCTGATTGTTTCTTTTCTATAGTGTTGGTGTTTACCGCTATTCCTAAAAGAGCTGCCGATCCATCTTCGAGGACTGTATTTTCGCCCCCAGAATTTAAATCAACATTGTTATCATTTAGAAATTGATTATGAGACTCAGTATGTGCGGTAAATGATGCTTTACTGAAGTCTGTTACGAAGTCATTACTCATGTATTACTTCCTTTCGGTTGAGGGGCAACTGGAGTAGGTGCTTTTTTAGTCTGCTCTTCTCCGTTTCCACGCATTTTAGCGAACAAATTTCCCCAATGAGGTTGCTCGTATCCCTCTAATTGTCCAGATCTATCTTTCGCAAGATATCCTTGGGGGTTTGGACTGGTGCAAACAAATGCTTTTACATTTCCGATTACAACACCATTGTCACCAGTCTTAGGTATGTCAGCTAAAGTTATAACTTCATCAACTATTCCTGGTAATTCGTTCTTGATCTTACGACCTTCAGTCTCTATCACCCACGACTTACGACCCATTTCGTCTTCCTCTTGACTTAACTTGCAAGAGAATATGACGGTCTTTGCATGGTTGTGTTGCCAATGACGAAGAGCACCTAATACCCATTGACCCATGTTTCCATACACACGCATCAAATTATTAGTTGTTTCTTCTCGCTTGGCTTTAGCGAATGCTAGTTTTGTAAGATCAGAAATACTATCTATGAAAAACACATCGGCTTCCATAAACATTTTTTTCTCACCCTCAACATCATATCCTGCTTGTTTTCTTTTTTGCATTACATGATCATGATGGGCTTGAGACATAGGACTATCTGGAGATGCAGACTTATCTGGCCCACATGCCAAGACAGTTATATCCTCAAAATCTTCATATGTTTCTATTCTAATAGTCTGTATATGAGATCCTTCTTTTGATCGCATCCATTGGTTTACAGTCATTAGACCGCTTTCAATATCAAGGACTATTGTTTTCATGTTTTGTGGGATTGTTCTAATGGTGTAAGTTTTACCCACACCAAACTGACCAGTTAACAATATCTTTGGCCCTTGTGTTGCCAAATGTTCTGCTCTCTGATCAGGGGTAATTATTGAATAACCATTCATTATTTATCCTCCTTTTCTTTTTTTTGCTTAATGTTAAATGTTGGGGCTTTGGGTTCTACAGTTCTAAAGTGCTCTAAATGTTTTTTAGCAGCTTTGTGTAGTTCTGTATCACCAGCTTTAATTTTAAGCCAATTGCTATCAGTCACATTCAATTTGAAATCTACACCCAATGATGTCAAATCTTTTATGAAATCATAGAATGCAGACTGTGGTATTTTTGCAACAGCATGTGACCAAAAACTTTTACTATCCCACTTTGTTGTAAGTGCACTAGTAGAAGAGATTGTCAGCAAGGGATTTTCGTTTGAATTAAAAGATACTTGACCTTTTGTATTCTTACTTTCTCTTACTGCGTTAGCTTGATCACCATGCTTTGACAAAATTACTTTTTGTAAAACAGATGAATAATGTGTGACTTGATCTTTTTGTGCTTTTAAAATCTCTTGAAGATTTGCAATTTCCGAATCAGTTAAATTCGATGCAGCTTCAGAAGGATTATTAGCATACTGATTTAATATATCAGGTGTTAAGTTATTGATATAGTTCATGTTTTCTCCTTATAAATGCAAGACTGAGAGCTTTGAAACTAGGTGTATGCTCGGAAATAACAAGGCTCTCAGCCTCTAATATTTATGTGATATGACAGCATACAAATCATATTCGAAAAAAATTATATTAATCGTTATATAAGGTCAACAATTTATTTTGCAATAATATTATTTTTTTTTGGGAAGTTTTTTTTGGGGGGGGGTAGTTTTTTTTGGGGGGGAAATTTTTTTATAAATTTTTATATATATAAAAAAGTTAATTAACAAGCAAAGATTAGAATGGTTCTAATCTTTGTGTTTAGTTAAATTGATCATAGCGCCTGCGTAATCCTCTGTAGATTTTTTTAAGTTTTTCCAAAATTCATCTAAAGGATTGTGTTCGCAATTTAGGCAACCGCAATCTTCTATTGGACATTGTCCACCATTACCACAATGACAACTGTGTTCACAGTTTTTGCAAATCATTATAGTAACGGATTGTCTTGGGCTGCTTTCATTTCTTCTATCATTGCTTCTAGGAATTCAATACCTGCTTCATTTATTTTTACAATTCCTTCAAGGTCTGATAGAGCATCTCTTAAATTTCTGTTTTCAATAAGTACATCATCTTTTAGTTTTTCTATTTTATCGTTAACTCCACTAAGATCTACTGTCTCATTAACTACAAATTCTTTATTTTCTATTGCAGATAGCCTGGTTTGGAACTCACCCCAAGCCATAAATCCTCCACCGATAACTCCAATAACTCCTACCAGTGCAGCGTATCCGCTTAATTTAGATATTATTTCTTGCATTCTTCAACTCCATGTATTTTTTATATGCTTTATTTGTTTTAGATTTGTATTCTTTCATTTTAATTTCGTGCTTTGTGACAGGGTCACTAGCACCCAATGAAACTTGATTGTCATAAATAGTAAATTCATAACTAGCTAAACTAATTTGATTACTAAAAAAATCTGGATTGCCATCAGGCAATTCACGATTGTCAAAAAATTGTTTGTTTTTAAATTCATAACTACTTAAATCAGCTTGTTGAGATATTATATCTCTATTTAAAATTTCATTAACAACTGTAAGTGTTGCTTCTAATCTAGCTGTTGTGTTTTTAACTTGTGATTTAATTGCATTTTCAATTTGTGCAATTTTTGTGTTCTCAATAGTTACTTCTTTTTTTGTTGGTTTTTCAATAACTTCTTCTTCAATTATTTCTTCGGTTGGTTCTTCTGTAAGTTCTTGTTTTGGATCTTCTGTGACATTCGCTGCCTCCTGCGGTTGATCTGCGATAGGCTCCGACTTAATGGATGGTTCATCTTGTACATCTTCTTGAACTACTTCCTCTATTATTTCTTCTTTAATTTCTTCTTCGTAGATTTCTTCTTCTGCGACTTCTTTTGTTTCTTCGATGAAGGGTTTTTCTTCTTCGATGAAGGTTGGCTCTTCATCCAAAAGGACAATAGCCTCATAAGGTTCTTCAATAAATTCTTCGTTGGTTGGTTCATATTGTATTTCCTCTATTATTTCTAATTCATAATTATCTATAAATTCTTCTGTATTAAAATTTTCTGTCTCTTCAATTATAGGGGCTTCATCATACGACATTGTAATGAGTGGAAGATCTTCTTCATATATAATTTCTTCTTCAAATACTAATGTATCTTCTAACTCAAATTCTTGATCAATGATAATTTCATCTGGTTGATCGATTTCAATTGTTGTGTTTTCAAAGTCAGTTTCAAAAAAAAAATCTTCAATTGGTAAAGCAATCAAAGTTTCTGTTTCGTATGTAAATTCTTCTTCTTCAATAAATTCTGTAAACCAATTGTTATCAATTGTTACAGTTTCTACTTCAATAAAATTATTTATATTTTCAAAATTATCTAAACCTATATCGTTTATAACGGTTTCAATATTTTCTATTTCTTCCTGCACATCTTCTATCTCGTCTTGCCCAGGACAAGTCGGTGGGTTCTTTTGCCAACAATATTCTACTGTAGTAACTGTAGTAGAGCTAAGTGCGGTATAGTCTATAACTGCTGTAGGGTCACGCACATCTACTCCACTATGACCTCCGTTATACCCTGCTTGATTGTTGTTTATAATATCAAAATCAAATCTATATGTTGCAGTACCATGTGTCATTTCTGAGTCAGGGTTCATTGTCAGAACATTACTGTAAGGGTTAACTTGATAACTAGAATTAGTTGTATCTTCAAATGTTGTGCTTTGTGTCGTGGTGTCTATACCATTACTAATAGATTGAGTCATAGTTACCGTTGACTCGACAGGATTCCACCATCGTATTTGTGCACCAAAAGTAGAAGTAAACCCTTGTTGTAATTCTTCTAATGTAACATAGTCTTCAGAGTTTAGTGTAGTCTCTGCATACTTACCGTCTTTCCCGGTTAGCCAAGTATTTTCATTGATGTCAGATGAGTCTGGGAACATAGTTCCAACCCAGCTACCATCAATCCAATTCTGTGAAAGTAAATTGTTTGTTGTAACAGGATTTCCTGTAGTCACAGTTGTAACAGTTGTAGTGTCTCCTACATTGGGTGTGTCTTCAATAACTACAGTTGTTGCTTGACTACTCGTTACCCAACTTAATAGGATTACCGTTACCGTCAGTAATAACTTTCGCCCTATCATATTCATCCTCCAAGATCATTTGATTTTCTTTATCGACTTCTTCGATGTATCGGAGGTCTTTTGTATAAGTTTCATAATCAGGTCTTAGCTTTGGATATTTTGCGTAATGCTCCTCGGCTTCGCTACCTATAAGTGAGTTATAAGGGCAATGAGTTCCTGCATGACTCATGGCTAAAAAAATACGAGGGTCTGTACAAAGTAAACTTACCGCTGCAACTTTCATATTCATTAAGTGTAATGTTTTTGCTAGTAAAACTAATTCACAAGTTTTATCTCTTTGGTGTGAAGCAACTGAAACACCAAGACCAAACTTTTGTACACCTCCACTAACAGATGATGTACAAACCATTTGATTCATGTTTCCTATTGCCGCTGCGTTAGCACTTGGTACGACACGAGTATCTCCTGTGTAGGAATTATTGTTAGTTGTATTAGTAGTTGTGGTATTAGAAGAAGAGCCAGATTGATAGTTTGTTGTAGCTTCACTATGATATCCGCCTGTAATGGCTGTATTGCTAGACCCTTGTCCACTTGTAACTTGGTCATTAGTTGTAGCACCTGCACCAGTCACATCTGCCATAGCACTATCCATTAACTTGCCAAAGCCCCACAACATTAAAACAGTTATGACAACTGCTATACCAATACTTTTACCCATATTACATTTTCCTTTTTCGTTTAGGTGATTTTTTAGTCATCCGTTTTTCATTGTCTTTTAAAAATTGAACTAGCTGACTAAATGTTTTTACTTGGGCTGTTTTAGTGTGAGCTTCTACAGATTTTTTTTTCATTCTATAATCTTTTTTATTTTAAGTCGACCCATGTCTTCATATAAAGAAGCGGTTACCTCCCTACATTGCATGTATATTCCTTGCTGTTCCTCTCCTATGTTTCGAGCAATAATGCGTTTCTGCTTAAGACAGTCGCTGAGACCCTCAGTCGGCACCATCTCAATTGTGGAACCATTCTGTATCATCAGTATTGCAAATACAACTTTAATGGTTTCCATTTTTTCTTTCCTCTAAGTCTATTAATCGTTCTTCGTGGAATTGTATAACCATGTCGTTCTTTAATATCATTGGTATTTCTTCTTCCATCTGAGCTTTTAGCTTATCGACATTACTTGAAAGATATTCCACGAGCATGTAAAGCTCCTGTACCTGTGGACTGACCATGTCGCCTTTGGGCACACCGTCAATAAAAGCATTAGCTGCTTCTAGATCTTTTTCCATAAGTTGTATTTTTGTTTCGATAGTATTTAATCTTTCTTGAATACTGAAAAAACTCATTGTGCCTATAGCAACAGCCGCTAGGATAGCTAAAAGGTTGCGGGCTGGGAGTGAAATTTGTGTTGCGTCTGAGAGCTTCATACATCCTCCAATTTGACATATCTATTTTCACAAAAAAATGAAAATGTTGTTAATTCTTCATCTTCAAGAAATCTATAATTTTCAAAAATGCCATCTATCAAATGAACTTTATTGTAGTAAATATGGTTATGACATTCTATTTTTGAATCAAAAGACTTGGCTAAATAATCAGTATAGACTGCTGACGAAGGGTCTTGATAGACCAACATTGCTGTAATAATCCAAATCATTTTTTAACAAGCGATCCACCAAAGTATAAACCTATTATGGCTGACACTAAATTGGTATCTAATGGTGTAATAACTATACCTTTGTGTGCCATAGGAACCCATTGCATAATTTCTTTACCTTCAAAGAATAAGAATCCAGGTTTAAATTCTGTATAGCCAACAATAACATGAGCATCAGGACTAATTAATGGTAAAATTTTAGGCAATACAACAATTGCAAAAATTGCAGTTAATGCAATAATTCTTCTTGTCCATTGAAAGCCAACATTCTCATACTCTCTTGCTTCTTTAAAAGCTGCTGTTTGCACTTCGGCTCTCTGTAATAACATTTTTTGTTCAGCTTGTTTTGCTTTAATATTTTGTGACCATATACTCATGACTCCACCTAAAACTGTAGAGCCAAGCATGGTAATCATTTCAAATGGCATTTTGTTTCTCCTAATTATTTTTAGATATTAATCGACAAAGTTTTATAAAATCTTTTTGCCTTAAATCTGACTTAGCAATATTCACATCAGAGCAAACTAATTGAATATTGTTTCGTAAATATCCTTTATTACTGTTAATTCTATCAATACTAATATTAGTATTACATTTTCTATTGTTACCAAGAATGTGCGTCATCTTTCTTTTAGTTAAGGCACACAGACCTTTTTGTTTAACAAATAGTTTTACTAAATAATCAATATCAACTTCTACTTCTTTATTTTTTCTAACTTTACTAAGTCTTCTACGGATAAAACTTTCCGCAGTTTTTGCAAACCTATCAGTTAGTTGTTGGTTTTTACATTTTCTACATGCATCAACCGTAGGGGTTTTTCTATGTGTGTTATTAACATAAAATAATTTTATATTTTTTACTTGACCACACAAACGACATCTTGGCATAAACATCCAAACCGAGCATTACTAGTTTGTTAAAGCAGAATTCCCAATAATGATTGAACAGTTTCTGCAAATATTACTGAAAGCATAAGGGCAAAAGCCACCGCTATTTTGTATAGTTGGTTTACACTTTTTTCTAAAGCTTCAAGATCTTTGTGCACATGTGAGATTTTGTTATCAAGGTGCTGTAAATGATTGTCTTTAATAATTGAAATTTCTTTACCAAGTAAAGCTACCTTTTTATCTAGCTGAGTAATAGCTTCAGCATTTTTTTGAACTTGTGATGCCATTATAATGTGTATCCTTCTATATATTTATAATATTCTGGTCGAGCCACTTTACGCATTCTCTTTAATTGGTTCATAGCTCTAGGTGTGTTAAGAGTTTGGAACATTCTTTTAATTGTTGCAAAATTAATAGGTGTTCCTTTATCAAAGGCATCCTGTGCTAATTCATTCATAGTTTGTCTGAACTTTTCAGGATCAGTTTTGGCATAAGTTTTAAATGCTCGTGCCATTTTCGTGTAAACTTTAGTAACATTCTTGTCAGTAATACGATCATCAAACATTAAGATTGCGTTTAAATCACTTTCATTTGAAAAACCAATTGGTCTACCGCCAATTGCATAATTAATAACATCAAGTAAACTTACATCTTTCGATACAGTCTGTCCTTTTTTGTAACCTGATGTTAATTCAATACTGCTTGGATTAAATAAACCATGTAAAACTAGTTCTGAATATTTACCTGGCCCCATGCCATAGAAAGCAGACCTTAAATCTTGACCACCTGCCAACATTTCAATTGCTTTAAGAGGTTTGCCGACACCACTAGATATATTAACTAATTGATCTCCTAATGTTGCACCACTCGCTGTTAATTTTTTTGAGTTAATTAAAGTAGAAATCCATGGCCCTTTAAATTGATCCATTAAATTTTCACCTGCTGATAGTCTATCGTTGTATGGAATAAATCTATTACCTAAACCAACACGAGCAGAAATATCTTGACCAATTAAAGTAGGTAATCCTTTAATTAAAACATTAGCTGCTATTCCATAAGCTTCTCCTTTAGCATGTAAGTCTAAATTCAATCTTTGTAGTTCTAATATTGGAGAATATTCATCACCCATAGCACTAGTTAATATTCTAATTAACCAATCAAGTGCTTGTAATCCTGGAACACCTAATGCTCCTGCTAATGCAAAAACATGCAATAATTGTTTAATGACTACAATACGCATATCTCTTACACGATCAGCAGCTTCGGTTAATGTTTCCATTGTGCCATCTTCTTTTTCTAATGGCTTAGTGTCAAGAAAAGCGGATTTACCAATACCTAAAGAAAATGCAGTTTGTTTGAATAAGAAGTTTTTAAACTGAGTACCAACTTTAAGACCTTTGATTCTTAGTAATCTTGAAGTATCTGTCTTGTCATAGAAGAATTGAGTTTTGTTCCATGCTTCTTGCCCTGCAAGTCTTGCTTGACTTTCGCTTTTACCTGCATTTTGTGCTCTTACAAATCCCGCACCATAAGCAACCATACGGTTAAAGACTTCTGCTTTTTGGAATAAGAACATTGAGTTTCTTTCAATCCAACCACGACTTAAATTTAATTCTTGAGCATCAGTAAATAAACCTTGATCAATATCAACTCCCCCTTCTTCAAATCTTGCTTCCCACATTTCTACAAACTCTGTATCAGTACCGCTTATTTTACCTGCTACATATCTACGAGTAATACTTAATGATTGTCCTACTTCGTTGTAGTTATAAAGAGATGCAGTATTGATAACTGTTTGAGATAAGTTAACTATAGGTGATAATAAGTTAAAGAACATGCCTAACTTAGCATGTGCTGATACACCGAGAGTTGCTTGTATCATTGGATCAAAGACTTTTGCGTCACCATCTGCTGACACTCTTCCTGATTCTAAAGATTGTTTAACTCTTTTGTAAACTAAAACTCCAAAAGCTCCACCAAGAACCGTACCTACTATTGGTGCACCAAAAATACCTACAGTAGAAGCTGTTAAAATACCTGTTAACCCTGCAGTAAAGTAAGCTCGGTCTAATCCTTTTACTTTACCATTTGTTATTTTTTCAATTTTACTATCAACACCATCGGCAAAAGTACCATAAACTCTATCAAAAGCATTTTCAAAACCACCTTCAACATTTTCTATAGCTTCAACATAAGTTCTAAAATCTTCAGCATAAGGACTTCTTTCCGCATCAAGTTGTTGTTGTATTTCAAATGCATTGTATTTCATTTCATCCATAATGAGATATCTCATAACATTATGTAAATGCGACTCTACAACTCTTTCAGTATCGGTTGAATATCCTTCTGCACCTAATCTTTCTTTTTCAAAAGATGCTTCTGCTCTTCTTTTTTCTTTAGTTAATCCTTTTGAAACCAATAAAGCCCGCATAGATTGCCGACCTGTTTTAATATTATTTAGATCGTCTGCTGTTAAAAGTTTAGCAAGTTCATCATAAATACTATCATCAATAGTTCTTGAAGAAAAACCTTCTTCTGCCCAAGTTGTACCTCTGTTAGTAATTTCAATAACAGCATCAGCATATTCAGGATTAGCTTTAATTAAATTTTCACCAAACTGTTTTGCTTCTGCTTCAGAATTAAAATATCCTTGTTCGCTAAATTTAGCTACTCGTTTAACCTTACCGTCTGCGGTAGGAATCATCATTACCAATGAATGACTACCAAACCACATGTGAGGTAAATAACCTTTATTGGTTTTAATATCCATATCAGGTTTAATACGAGATCTCTCAATATCCATTTCAACAATTTTTTGGTCAAGCTCTGTATTTCTTTTTGTGTATCCTATTTCTTTTTCAATAGCTCTGATTGCTTCAAAATTAGAATTAATCATAGCTTCATTAGGAAAAGCTGCTCGATATTGTTGTTTAATTTGATAGTATAAAGTTTCTCTTTGCTCGTAAAGTTCTTCAAATTTAACTTCTTTTCTAGCTAATTTAAATGCTATGTTTGCATTTTCAGCAATTGCTTCTTGAGCATCTTTAAATCTTTTACTGTCACGAATTAGATGTTGTAATTGTTTTCCGTTTTTAGCTGCAGGGAAATCAGACATCATTACTGTATATCTTTCCTTACCCTCCATAAAGACTTTGTATCCTTGTACTCTTCTACTTTTGTCGTCTTTAATAGGAACAAATTCAACTTTTTGTTTTTTAATTAATGTTTTTTTATTTAACTCTGCATTGTAAAACAACTCTTTTGCTTCACTCATTAAGGCATTAAATCTAACTCTTGTTTTAGGTTTCATCATTGCATTGTGTGCATTGATCATATCAGCTAATTCGTCAAGCATGTCACGAGTACCTTTGTAAGCTTTACGACCTTCTTCACTTAACTTAATAACTCGTGAAGTTCCTTCACCAGTATCAACTTTAATTCCGTTAGCTAATTCAGCATTAGTATATTTTTTTTGCTCTAAATCACCTTGTATAATAACCGCAGACACATCTCCCATTTCACCTGATTTTTTTACAGGTGCTACTTTTTCTCTATATCTTTTTAAAATATTACCAAGTTTTGCAGTTACTGTTTGTTGATTGAATTGAAATTTTCTAATTACTTTTCTTACTTCAGGAAAAACAAAGTTACCTTCAGTATCTC
>MDSX01034825.1_pt1 | contig 23591 bp, 34 predicted proteins | sample 811141 | NCBI WGS metagenome assembly MDSX01 (sample SAMN05326642, study PRJNA326480) | marine metagenome | isolation source: seawater | place: Atlantic Ocean: South East | collected 2010
ACTAAAAATACATCCAGTTCCTATATATGTAAAATGTATATTATGTTTATCAGAAAACATTGCTAATGATAAAGGTGTATATAAATTATCATTTATATTTTCATGTAATGTTTCTTTGTTTTCTAAATAATCTATGGTTGTATAAACTTTATCATTTAAACTTCCATGTGTTCTTCCAAGACAACAATATATATGCGTAATATTATTATTTAAAATAAATTGTTTAAGAACATCAGATTCACCTCTATAATCTGTAGTAACATAATCAATATTTTTAGTATCTAATATTTGACTTACTTTTTGACCTATCCATCCTTTATAACCTAATAATAATACTTTCATTTACTTAAACTATTAATAATTAATATTATAAAATGACGAAACAAATATTTAACATTATTTATAATAATACACTTATACCATTTATAACTAACTTAAATAGATATAATGATACAATAATTTTATATTTATTTACTGAATTTATAAAATATTTTAATTTACCTACAGATACTAGACTTGTTGCTAAAGGTCAATATAATGATTTTGTTATTTATCATAATAATTCATTTTATTGTATGCATTAAATATAAAAATTTTTTATTTATTAAGTTATTTTACATCTTTTAAGATTTAAAAGACTATTTCTTGCTTTTTGTTTTATTATTTTTTGATTTTTTTTTATTTCCACCCTTTTTTGGATGTTTTATTTGTTTATCTTCTTCCGGATCTGGTTTTATATTTAAACAAAGCATCAAATCTTGCAATTTTTTTAATGCTGCAAGATTTTCATCTCTTTCTTCTTTAGTTAGCCAGGTACACTTTTCTTTAGCTCTTTCTTCTGCAGTTTTCCAGTTAGGCTCTGAATCTTTGCGTTTACTCATTTTATATTTAGTAAATATTTTAATTAATCATTAGCTAATCTTTTTTCATAAAAATGTAAAAGATATTGAGTAAATACATATTTTTTAATATCACATCTTATTTTTAAAAGATCTGTTTTTTTATTTTCATATTCTATATATGATTTAGCATAACTCCATGCATTATTTATATAATCTTTATATTTAATATCTGAATATTCATCTTCATATACTCTTACATACATTTAATTTTATATAATTTAATAAATTAAAATTAATTTCTTTTATACCTTTGAATTTTCAAATGAACACTAAAATGTCTAATATTAAAAATGAAGATGTTAAAAAATAATAATGTAATTTTTATTCGTCAAAAAAATATATATATTAATATATATTTTAATATAAATAATATGATATATAGAAATCAATTTTTTATATGTAATGGTTTATCAGATGATAAAAAAAATGAGTTGGACCTTAAATTCATTAAATTAAATTCAAATAGATATTTATATTATAAAAATTTAAACTATAAAATATTCAATCTAAATGAAAATCAAATAATATTAATTGGATTTTGTATACAATCTGACCCTTCTAAAGAACAAAATTTAAATGATATTTTTAATGATAATATTGAAAATATTGAAATAGTGTTATCTACTTTAGTTGGTAATTATATTGTTATCTATAAAAATATGATATATAAAGATATTGGTAATTTATATAAATTATTTTTGTATAATAATAATAATGAAATATTAATATCTAATAATGCCTTAATATTTAAAAATGTATTAAATTTAGATTTAGGTACAAAACAAAAATTTGGAGGACATAAAATGAGATATTGTCCAGGTGGTAAATCTGCTTTTTCAATGGTAAAATCGCTTTATAATAGTCAAAATATAAATGTTAATGGAGAAATATTTCATAATAAATTGTTAAAAGACATAATTTTAGAAAAATTAACATTAAATGATTTTGTTAAAATGCATACTGAATATTGTTGCCAAATTATTTCTAATTTATATAAATGTTTAAAATATAGAAATAAAAGGTTATTTTTAACTTTAACTGGCGGAAGAGATAGTAGAATGATATTAGCTGTGTGTTTGCATTTAAAAATTCCATTTGAAGAAATAATTACTTTTAAAATAAATCAACATGATATAGATATTTCTAAAGAAATATGTAAAAAATATAATTTGAAACATACAATCATAGATTTTAATAAATTCAAAATAAACACTAATATAAAAAAAGAATGGGAAAATATAATTGGGGATGAATTTGTTGAAAAAGATAATGAAATTATACAAAAAGAAGTATTAGAAAGTATTATGAATGAAGGGGATTGTATTATATTTGGAAATGGACCTGGATGGTGTAGTGTAACTTACGCTGCAGGTTGTGATGATATTAATTCTAAAGAATACAGTGAATATAAAAAATGGATTGAAAAATACCATGAAGAAATACCTTTAAAAAATAGATTATTTTTAGAATTTCGTGTCGGTTCATGGATGAGTAGTATTCAACATAGTTATGATATGTGTAGTAAAATTCAACGATTTTGTTTTCCTATTTCTGAAAAAATAATAGCTAATTCTTTTTTATTAGGTTCAAATCGTAATAAATTCGCTATAAATGAAGGTGTAATTAAACTATTAATACCTGAACTAAATAATATTAGATATAACTAATGAGCAAACTTCTATTATAACCATATATTTCTATATTTAATATCTGAATATTCATCTTCATACATTTAATTTTATATAATTTAATAAATTAAAATTAATTTCTTTTAAATCATTATTTTCTTTTTTTAGTTTTTCATTTTCTTCTTCTAATTTTTTTAATAAATTCATTTTTTTAATTCTTGATCTTTCAGCACTTGCTCTATTCTTTAATATTCTTTTTTCATCTTTTGTTGATAAATTAATATTTTTATTTTTATTTTTTAAAGTATTATTATTTTGTTTTAAATTACTTTTATTTGTATTAATATTAATAAAATTATCACAAAATTCAATATCTTCATTATTTAATTTAAGATTAAAATTTATATCTAAAATATTATTATCAAATAAATAACTATAATTATCCATTTATTATATTAATTTATATAAATAATAAATCATTTTTTATATAAAAATAATTAAAATATAAAAAAAAATATATATAAATTAATTTTTATTTTTTATATTCTATTCAATAATTAATTCATTGTAATTATGATATTTATTACATTTTAAGAAATTAATATTTAATTACTTAAAATAACTTTAATATTATTTAATTGATTTTTATTAGTTTTCCATTCAGTAATTAATTCATTATAATTATGATATTTATTACATTTTTCTGAACATTTTGGACCATCTTTACAAAATTCAGTAATTCTTTTACATTTTTCTTTATCAATAATATTAGAAGTATGACTAAAAGTACATTTTGTTGGATCACATTTAAAATCATTTACAATAAACCAACATGCTTTATATGGAATTTTACCAGAATCTTTAAATTTTTGTTTTTTATCTTCAATTGAAGATTCTGAAAAAATTTCAGATAAATCTTCTTTTTTTGAAGGACGATTAGACATTATAAATATAATTTTTTATAAAAATCATTTTTTATAAAAATTCTTATTCTTATCATTATAAAAACCTTCTTTATTTAAAAATTCTAATTTTTCAAAATTATATTTTTTATCTTTATTTTTATTTGCTATATTATAACAACATTCTTCTATGTTTCTTAAACAATTTTTAATATTATCTGGTAATTCTTTATTATTCATTTTAATTTTTATATATATAAAAAATCATTTTTTATATATATAAAATGAATAATTATATAATTATAGAAAAAAATAAAAAATATTTTTATATAATATTAAATAATAATACTATAATAAATCAAAATTTAGATTTATTTTTTTAAACTTCTTAATTCTGTAATTAAATTTGCACATGCTGATGCCAATACTTCTAATGCAGGTTCAGTAATATTAAAGTTTTTAATTATATAAAAAATAGTTAAATATTCAATAGTTGTAATTTCATTTCTATCTAAAATATTTTTTAATAATTCTTGCATATCATTTTCAGATATTCTTCCATCACCTTGTCCTTTTATCTTTTCATCTGCCATTTCTAATAATTTTTTATCATATTTAATTCCATCAATTTCTTTATAATACGACATTTTATAAACAAATTATTAATTAATCTTTATATCATCATATTTTATTATTATTATATCTAATTCTTTTGCTTTCTTTATTGAACTCGAATTAGATTCTAAATCTTTTACTATTAATATTTCAGTTTTTTTTGATACTGATCCATTTATTTTTCCACCATTTTCTATTATTAATTCTTCCATATTTTTATCACGAATACCACTAAATACTACTATTTTTTTTAATAATCTTTCATCTATTGATAAAACTTTAACTTTTTCTTTTTTTTCAATAATTTTAAAATATTTAAAATAAAATTTTTTAAAATTATCTATATTATCATTAAAATGTTTAGCATTAACATCACCAATACCATTAATTTTAGTTAATTCTTCATTTGTAATCTTTTCATTAATAATATTAGGATAATTATCTAAAATTAATTTTAATTTTTTAATACCTAAACTTCTTTCAAAAATATTACTTGCAGCCATAATTTCTTCTAATTTATGATGTTTTTTTGAAGTTTCAATAGCATTAATAATAATTTCAATTTTTTTATCACCAAAACCTTCAATATTAGATAATTTTGTTTTTGAATTAATTTCTAAAATACTATTTAAACTTGTAAAACCATTTTCATATAATTTTTTTATAGTTTTTTCGGAAATATTTTTAATATCTAATGTTTTAAAAAAATGTGTAGATATCTTAATTCTTTGTTCTTCTGGTGATTCTTCATCTTCATCTTTAACAAATATACCATCAGTTTTAGTATCATCCCAAATCCAATTTAAAGATGGTAATTTAGGTTCAGTTTTTTCAATAACATTAATAATTTTAGGAATAACTTGACCTGATCTAATAACTTCTATTTTTGAACCTATACCTATTCCATTTTCAATAATAAATTTTAAATTATATCCTGAAGCTTTTGATATATTAACTTGATCTAAATTTATTGTTTCAAATAAAACAATTGGTTTATATCTATTATCTTTTGATAAATTATATTCAACATCTTTTACAATTGTTATTTTTGATTTATCTAATTCATTTAATTTAAATGCAAAAGAATATTCTGGATTTCCTTCAATATTTTTATTATATGATTTAGAATTATCAGTAATAACAATACCATCAATTTCATATAAAGATTTTTCTTTAAAATCAATTAAAATATCTTTTAAATTATTAAATTGAATATTATTAGATTTTATAAATTTAATTTTATTATCATTTATCATATTTAATTGTTCTTCAATTTTTATATTTTCATTATTTTCAATTTCCATTATTTGATAAATAACAAAATCTACTAAATTTAATAATTTTTTATTAATAATTTTATTATTAACTAAACCAGCAACAACATTTCTTGCATTAGAACCATATTCGTTTTTCCAATTAGTTTTTTTTATTATTAATTCACCTCTTACAGCAATTATTTTATTATTATTAAATGTTGGCATATTAATATATTTTAAAATATGACTTATATCATTTCCTTTAGATCCATTACCTCGTGTAAATAATTTATTTTCTTTATTTAAATATAAAGCAGAAATTCCATCTAATTTTTCTGAAATTATATAATTATTACTATTATATTTTTTTATCCAATTATTTAAATTTTTTTCATCTTTTATTTTTGTTTGAGAACCTAACCAATATTTTAATTTTTGACAATTACTTGTATCTTCACATCCAATTCTTTTAAGATATTTATTTTTAGGATCTAATTCATATAATTTGTCACGTAAATTATCATATTCTTTATCTGATATTAAAGGATTTCCTAATGTATAATGATAATCATATTTAATTAAATTAGTTACTAATCTTTTAATATCCATTTATTTATATAAATAAATAAAATATCATTTTTTATAAAAAAAAAAAAAATCTTTATTATAAATAAATATGACAGAAATTGAAGGAGGTAAAAGAAAAAAAACACCATATAATATTTTTATGGGTAATGAATTAAAAAGATTAAAAAAAATAAATCCAAATAAAGATTATAGATTACGTTTTAAAGAAGCAGCTAAAAATTGGAAAAATAAAAAATGATTTAAGAAAAAAATGATTATTATAAAATATATTATAATAATTCTATGACAGAATATGATACATATTGTCCAGATTTTAAAATAGGAAAATGTAATAAAGATTTAAATTGCAAATACTTAAAACATATAGTATGTAAAGAAAATTATACATGTAGAAATTTAGATTGTGAATTAGGACATGGTATTTCAATTATTAAAAGACTTATAATATGTAATATATGTGATGATTATTATGATGAAGACTTTTATAATAGTAATAAAGAACAATGTAAATATAGTTGTAATTGTTTTATTAAAGGATGTAATAAAATACATATTTTAAAATATAATAATAGATTAATTATAAATGAAATAATTAGTGTAGAAAATGATGATAAAGCTACAAATATTTATAATAAATATTTTAAAAATAATATAGAAACAAATAATATAGAAACTAATAATATAGAAACAAATAATATAGAAACAAATAATATAAAAAATGAATTAAAAGATGATAATATATATAAAAATATGTTGAATTTTAAAAAAGCTTTAACACAAGATATTTATAAAGAAGATTTGTTTGAAAAAGAAAATATTATTCAAAAAGAAAATATCATTCAAAAAGAAGCTATTTTTGAAAAAATAAATATTTTTAAAAATGAAGATATCATTAAAAAAGAAGATATTGTTGAAAAAAAACAAGAAGAATATGATTTTTCTGATATATTAGAAGAAGTATGTATTATTGATAATAATATTAATATTGATAATGATAATGTGAATGTGAATGAGAATGATAATGATAATGAGAATGATAATGATAATGATAATGATAATGATAATGATAATGATAATGATAATTTAAATACATTAGATAAAATGTTAAATCTTCAAGAAAAAATAAAAATAAATTTAGGAAAAATAAAAGAAATTGATATTGAAATAAAAAAATTAATAAAATTAAAAAAAGAAAAAATTCAAATAAATAATAATTTAGATGAAAAATCAAAAGAATATTTTATAAAAATTCAAGAATCAATATAAATATATATAAAGATTAAATTAATTTATTAAAAATAAATAGAAATAAAAATGGCATCAATGGTAAGATTTCAAGAAAATATGAAAAAATTAAGAGAAAATCCAGATACATCACGTGCAGGTTTAAAATGGGATGAAGATGAAGATAATAAAGTAATTACTAAAATAAAAAATGGAATCGATATTAATGATATTGCCAAAGAATTAAAAAGAACTGTTAATAGTATTAAAACCAGGATAGTAATGCAAGGAATTAAAGAAATAGAAGAAAATAAAAAAGCAAAAAATGATGTATTTAAAGAATTAAAAATTACAGATACTGATATTAAAGAATATAAAGAAAAAAAATTACAAAGAGATGAACAACAAAAACAATATAGTAGCAATATTCTTAATAAAAATATAACAAATCCAACTATTAAAGACAATTATTGTTTATTAAAAGAAATTTCAGTTCTTTTAATGAAAATTGATGAAAAATTAGATAAATAATTATAAATTTTATTATTTTTTTATAAAAAATTATTTTTTTAATTTTTGTTCTTGATCTCTTAATTTATTTTTTTCATCTACTTTAATTTTTGTTATTGAAATTTTATAATTTGATAATTTCTCTTCAAATTGAATCATTTCTTCATTTGTTATTTCACTTAACATATTAATTTCTTCAATAATTTGATCATATTCTTGAACTTTATCTTGAACTTCTTCAAGTAAAGATTTAGTTTCATTTTTATTTAAAGCTATAATAGATAATTCTCTACCATATTGTGCTTTAATATGAATAAATTTATCTTGCATTTCTCTTAATTTTTCCATTTTTTCTCTATAATTTCTAAATCTTATAACACTTGAAATAACAGTCATATAAGTACCCATTGATAATGTTAAAATATTTAAACTAAAATCAACATTATCAGAATCAATATCAATATCATTATCATTAATATATTTAACTACTAATAATTTTAATGCTCCAGAAAATGTTATTAATGCTGATACTACTAATATTGTTAATGAATAATAATTAAATAAATTTTTAACTATATCATATTTTAATGATACATATTGTAATTTATCTATTATATTTTCAGTTTTATTATTTATATGTTGTTTTAATTTTATCCTAAATTGATCATCACTTAAATCATCAACACTTGTTGTTTTTATTATATGTTTTGTATTTGAAGACGGGGTTGATGGTGTATTATCATTTATTTTTTCATTATCACTTATTACTATATCTGCCATAAACGCACCTCTCATTTGAATTATAAAATTATTTTTTTTAATATTATTAAAAAATAATCTTTTTTGGAGGAATTAAAAACATCTTTTGTTTTTTAACACCATATACACGTTCTGGTTTTTTAGGATATTCTCTTATTATTCTTTCTATTTTTGGAGAATGAAATTTTTCATTATAATATATTTTATATAAAATTTTACCTATTATATCATAGTTTAAATTTATTGTATCTCCTATATCATTTTTAATTTTTAATTTTTTAAAACATACACTTAATATTGGTAATATTTCATTTATAATATTTGTATTATAAATCCAATTATCATTTAACCATATATTTGACATTTTAATTTGATTTAATTAAAATAAATATCATTTTTTTAATATATTTTTATTTATTAAAATTATACCTAAAATTAAAAAAAATATTATTAATAATATTAATTTAAACATTTATTTTATTATAATATATATTAAAAATGAATTTTATATATATCATTTCATATAGTTTACCATTTTTTGATGAATATTGTAGAATTTGTGGATTACCATTAAATAATATAGAAGATATTTATAATCAAATTAATAATAATTTTAATATTGAATGGATGAAAGAAATTTTATTTTTATGTAATAATAAAGAATATATTATTCATAGTTATGACGGATTTGGTAGATTTATAATTGAAGGAAATATTGATGATATTCCTTCACAATTTATTGAAAAAAATGAAAATTATAATAAATTATTTTATTGTAATTCAATATATAATAAATGTTTAAATAATTGTTTAGTTCATAAAAAATGTATTAATCGAACTGATTTAGGTAATATTAATAAACTTATTTTTAATAATGAATTACCTTATAATCTATTTAATCAATTAAATTTTTATAAATATAGACATTTTGATTGGAAATCATTTTTAAAAAATTATTCATTTATTTTAAATAATCCTATTAAAGATAATTATTGGAAATATCCAGATGATTTAAAATACACTATATGTAAATATAATTATGATATAGATATATATTATAAAAATATTTTATTTAAAAATTTAAATATCTATAAAGATATGAATTTAAATAATTATATTAAAATAGATAATTATTATAATAATATTTTACATCTTATTATACAATTAAATGATATTTTACATTTTGATATTATAAAAATAATAATTAATTATTATAAAATTATACATACTAATTATATTAATTTATTTGATTCTAATATTAATATTATTGATTATTATATTTATAATAAAAAAAGATATAATGTTAATTATGGTTCCAGAAATGGAACTTATATATTAGTTAACAATAAAAAAAAATATATTAAATATAATTCTATTAATAAATTTTTAAATTAAATTATTTATATAAAATATTATGATTATTCATATTAAATGAAAACTATTATTAAATTTACTATTAAAGAATATCATGAATATTTATTTAAAATCTTTATTTTTAAACAAAAAAAAATTTATAAATGTCTTAAATGTTCTTACAAAAATGATAGATATAATCATACTAAAATGCATTTTTTAAGAATACATATTAATAATGGAAAACCTATAAAAAATAAAAGAAAATTTTAATATTTAATATATTTTATATACCAGTATATGATAATATATATACTAATATTATTATTATTATACTCATATTCCATAATCTTTCACATTTTTCATAAAATGTTTCAGATTTACAATGAGTTGCACCAGCAAAATTAGCTCTACTATCTAAAGGACAATCATTTGTAATAGGATAACACATATTATTTCCTATTTTATCATTAAAAGTTTTAATAGGACATTCAACACATATATTGTTTTTTTGAAATGTTCCTTTTGAACATGCAATACATTTATATTTTTTATAAATATAACCATCAGGACACTTATCACATTCAATGTTTTGATTCATATGTTTACTAAATGTTCCAGGTTTACAAACCTCACACGATATTACATTATTTGTGTATTTATTATTATTAGCAAGTTTATAATTAAACTTACAAAAACTATCAGAAGGTCTTTCACATTCTTTATTATCAAACATTTTTTCAGTACATAAGATACATTTGTTATTTTTATCACCTGTAGCAATATAACCAGCAGGACACTTAACACATTTAGACATTTCTTTAGTTCTGAAATGATCTTCACCACAAACAAAACATTGAGGACTACGATTTATTTGTGACAATGGACTACTTGTTTCAGCTGTTGAAAACCAGTTTAAACTTGTTCCAATTGGACAGTAATTAATAGTAGCCAAAGCATTATATTTTTCCTTAATATCTTTACAATTTTTAACTGATTCTCTAATAAAACGATTAGATTTATACGTACTAAATTCACATGATTCATCTATTTTGTCATAATTAATATTTGGTTCCATTTTATTTGTTAATAGTTCAATATCAACACATTTTTTACGTTTAGTTTTTAAATATAAAGAAAAATCAATAGCCTTATTATCTGCACAAGCAATATTAGTTAAAGCATATATTCCATCTCCTATTTCTTTTTGACACTCTTTAAGTTCTTTTTCAAAATTTTCTCTTTGACGAATACATTCATTTTTTTTAATAGTTAAGAATGTTGAAGCATTAACAATTGTACATATTAATAATATAATTATTATTCTCATTTTTAATATAAATTTTATTTAAAAATAATATCATTTTTTAATAATAAATGGATAATTATTATTCTATTTCTATTAATGATTATAATAATTTACTAAATGAATTTAATTTAATACAAAATGAATTAAATGATACTATTCAAGATATTTTAAATTTAAATATAGAATTAAAAAATAAAAATAATGAAATTCTTAAATCTAAATTAAATAATTATAAAAATTATTTTATTATTGTATAAATTCTATTTTCTTAATCTTAATATATCCTTTTTTTTTTAAAAATACTATTATATTTAAATAAACAATAAATTTTTTTCTATTTATTGCATTAAGTTTTAAAGTTCCTATAAATTTACTTTCAATTAATATTATTTCTATAAATAATATCAATAATAATATAATATATTTCATAATTGATATATAATCAATTAATATATCATTTTTTATACCGTATTTATTTTAATTTTTATTAATTTTTTTGTTTTATAATTATATATTTTTTCATTTGAATATACATATCTTTTATATATATTTTTTTCATTAATTTTACTAAAATCTATATATTCATCCCAAAATTCTTCTGAATCAGAATCTAATAATTTTTCACTATATTCTTTTGTATTTTTTCTATGATATTCTTTTATTTCTTTTAATAAATTACTATTTATTTCATATTTTATATAACTATAAATTTTTAATTCTAAATCAATTGGAAATTCTTCTGGAAATTTCATATTTCAATATATTATTGTAATAAAATATCATTTTTTTCAAAAATAATATTATTTTATTATTAAATATTATGTCTAATTATTGGAATATTGAAACTACTTATACAAATATTAATAATTTATCATTAAATTATCATACAACTGATAATATAGATAATTTAATCAAAAATATTTGTGATAAAATTGAAAAATTTGTTTTATGTAATAATAAAAAAAATATTTTACTTCAATTTACTAAAGACTCTAAAAATATTAAATCATCTGATGAATTTATATTTATTTTAAATAAATTAAAACAAAATATTTTTAATAATTCCTTAAAAGTATATAAAGATTAATTATTATATTAATTTGAATAAAAATATTCCCGCCCCTATAGCTCAGATGGGTTAGAGCATCAGACTGTTAATCTGAGGGTCACAGGTTCGATCCCTGTTGGGGGCGTTTATTTTTTTTTAAGTTATTAATCATATAACTTAAATAAATATATTAGAAAATTTTAAAGAAAATTCAAAAAAATTACAAAAAAAACTGATATTGATGATACTGAATTAGATAACATTCCTATCGAATGGAAATAATTAACTGATTCTCAATTAGAAAAAAGATATAATGAATTAAACGAGATTATTTTAACTATTAAACAAAATAATGAAAAAGAAAAAATTATCAAAATATAGATTTAAAAAATACAAGATTGAAAATAATAGCTAATAACATTTATAATATTGATAAAGGTATTAAACTGTGGTATAGAATTTTTAAAGATAAAACACATCAAGAAAAAGAAATTAAAAAAATAAAATTTTAGAAAATAATAAAGAAATTAAATCTTTAGAAAAAGATATTGAATTTATTAATCAAAAATTTGATATTAAAAAATTATTATATAATATTAATAAAATGTTTATTAATATCTATTTATTAACATTTCTTCATTCTTAAATATTCCGGGATTTTTTGATAAAAAATAATAATTAATTTTTTTTTGATTTTTTTTAAGTAAATTAATTGCATTTTCATTTTCTGACAATATTTTCCATACTATTTTATCTTCGTTTTCTTTTAATATATTTATTGCTGAAGGATTTCCTGATAAATTAAACCAATCAATTTTATCTTTATTATTTTTTAATAAATTTATTGCATTTTTATTTCCTGATAATAATCTCCAATCAATTTTATCTTGATTTTCTTCAAGTAAATCAATCGCATTTTCATTTGTTGATAATATTGACCAATCAATTTTATCTTTATTATTTTCTAATATACTAATTGCATCACAATTTGATGATAAGTTTTTCCAATCAGATTCTTTAAAATAATTTAATACATTTAAATTATTTTTTAATAAATTTATTGATGGTTTATTCTTTATATAATTTAATTTTGTTTTTTCATTTAATTTTTTAAAAAATATATCTTTTTCTATATTTCTATTTTTATTTTTAATTAATCCTATATAAGAAACTTTATTTATATTTTCATATAAAATATATAAAGCATTATAATTCATTGATAAATTTTCCCAATTTATTTTATCAAAATTTTCTTTTAATAAATCAATCGCATTATAATTTTTTGATAAATTATCCCAATCCAATTTATTAATATCAATCCAATTCAATAATATTTTTGATTTTGGTAAAAAATTAAAATAATATTTTAAAATTTTTTCAATTATATCATACTTTGATATTTTATTTTTTAATATAGAATATACAATATTTATTTGTTTATTTGCTATTGTCATTTTAATATTAATCAAATTTAAATATCATTTTTTATTACATATGCAAAATTAAAGGATATTCTTTTAACATATCATCTATTAATTTTTTTAAATTAATATTTGATATTTTTATATTTTTATTTAAAATTTCTCTAGTTAATGGACTTTTTATAACATCCTTTTTTGTTTTAAATAAATTATTTAATGATTTTAAATCATATGTATGACCATCACTTGCTATTACAGGATTTAACATTAAATCACATGTTATTGGACATTTAAACTCTTTTGGTATCGAATATCTTATTTTTTTTAATAAATTTGAATCATCATCTTCAAATTCAGATTTATATCTTTTATTACTTATTTTTTTATCATTTTTCCAAATTGTTTTAAACATATTTCCATTTTCATCTGTTATTATTCCATTTCCATTTCTTTTATCATTTAACCAATTACCTTCATATTTTACTTTTGTTTTATTTATTATATATATTCCAAATCCTTCTTTTAAATTATTTACAAATTGCCCTTCATATATATCATTATTTTTATAATAACATTTACCATTTCCATCTAATTTATCATTTTTAAATATACCTTCATATTTTAATTCATATTTTAATGTTTTTAAACTTTTATAATCTTTACATATATATAATATACCTTCTCCTTCTTTCATATTATTTTTAAAATATCCTTCATATAATGTATTATTTTCATATAATTCACCTTTACCTTCTTTTAATCCTTCTTTAAAATCACCTATATAATAATTATTTTCATTATTTAATTTTATATATAATTTTCCTACTCCATCATACTTATTATTTAACCAATTTCCTGAATAAATTGGTATTAATTTACTAAAATTTTTATCAAATAAAGAACCCATTCCTTCTTTTTTATTATCAATATAATAACCTTCATATATAATATTATTATCTATATCATATTCTTTAAAAAATCCATTTTTTAAACCATTTTTCCAATTACCTATACATTTTATTTTATCTTTATTAAAATACATTTTTCCTTTTCCATTAAATTTATTATTTAAAAAATATCCCTTATAATATAAATTATTATTTATAATAATAAAACCTTTTTCTTTAATTGATAAACCTTCAAATATACCTACAAATTTTATATTTAATCCATTTTGAATAAAACTTTTTATACCATTTCCACATTGTAATCCATTTTTCCATTCACCTGTATATTTATAATTTCTAAATATTGCTGTTCCATAACCATGTGGAAGATTATCTTTATTTAATTCACCTGAATATTTATAATAGGATTTAATTTCACTATTTGTTATTGCTTCTAATTTAATAGTTTCTATTTTTATATCTTCTAAATTAATTAATTCCATATTTTATTATTATATAATAACATAATATTTCATTTTTTTATATTAATAAATTTCTCAATTTTATTTTATTTTAATATTATAAATAATATGAATAGAAGAAGTGCAAGGGATGTAAGTCCTATAAGAAATAGAAGACAACCAAATTTACAAATAACTACAATATTAGAACCAAAAATTCAAAATATAATGAATAATTCTATTACAAATCGTAGTTTTTCAAAATCCAATTCAAAATCTAATTCAAAATCCAGTTCAAATAAAAAAACATATATTAAAAAATCAAGAGATTATAGTCCAGGTAGAAAAAATATAATTCCTATAATACAAGAAAAAAAATGTGGTCAAAAATGTTTAGAACATATATTAGATATATATAATTATTTAAAAAAACCAAAACCAAAACCAGAAAAAGTTAAATGTTTAATTTGTTTAAATAATATTAAATATAATAGTAAAAATATATTTATATGTTCTAAACAACATAATAATATTAAATGTGGTACTAAATTACATAAAAAATGTATAAAAGAAAATTGTAAATCATCTAATGAAAAAATAAATAATATAAAAATATTTTCTTGTCCACAATGTAGACAAAAATATTATTGTAAAAATAATTTTTTAATTGTTAAATAATAATATTATTATCTTTTTACTCTAAATTTTGATATTAATCTACTTGTTAAAACAATATAATCTAATGGTATATTTTCATAAATACTATTAAATTCTTTATCTGCTAAATATAAAGCTCTTGCATATGATATTGCAACACATGAACCTTCATTTGTTTGTTCTGCTTTTCTTTTTATAAAACTTAAATTTGGTATTATTTTTATTAAATTTTTTGTTCCAATATCTGCACTTTGTTTCCATGGATCTATTATATGGATATTTATACCATTTTTAAAAATTATTCTTGCATGTCTATTATAAGCAATTAAACCTATTTTATAATCAGATTTTAAAAATTTATTTAAATCTTCTGATATTATTTTTGTATTTCTAATATTAATATAATATGGATAAATATTTTTAAATTTATCCATTTTACTATTTAAAAATTTTGTTGATAACTCTATAGTTTTTGTTGTAATAGCACATTTACTAAATATTATTTCATTATTTTTATTTATTATTGGATTTGATAATTTATTTCCTGGAATTAATTTAGATAACCATTCTGGTTCATTATAAACTATATCTATTCCTATTATACCATCGGTTTTATTCTCTTCTTTTATTAAACTTTCTGATAATTTATAATTATTATATTTTTTATTAATATTATTAACAATTATAGATAATATTTTTATATTTTTAAAATTTATATCGTTTTTATAATACATATAACCATGTCTAAAATTCCATAATGGTTTTATAAACCCTTTTCCATTAAAATTTTTTGGTAAATAAATTAATGTATTCTCATTTTTTGATAATGCTATATCTGATATTTTTCTTAATAGTAATGTTCCTTTTCCATTTATTCCTATTGTTTTTTCAGTTTTTGATAATTTTATATCTAAAAAATTATTTATATTTTCATCTATTTTAATCAATAATATTTCTGTTATTGGTTTTTTTACTAATTCATTATACATTTCAAACCATTCTTTTTTTAATTCATTAATATTTATTTTTTTTATTAAATTACTTGATATTTCTAATGATTTTTTATCATTTTTCAATTTATTAAGAATTTCTTTACCTATTTTACCCGTTTTTAAAACATATCTTCCTGTTTTTATATTTAAAATTTTATTTGAATCATCCATTTTAACTTATTATTATAAATTTTTATCATTTTTATAAATAATAATTATATTGATAAATATAAAATATTACAAATGATCTCGAATATATAATTTATAAAACAAATATCATCACACTCTGATCACGAGTTGTATTTTATCAATATAATTATGATCATAATTATAGTTATATTTATCAATTAAATATTACAAATGATCATGATTATATAATTTATCAGAAAAAATATGATCACAGTGTGATCACAAGTAGTATTTTATTAGAACGATATGATCACACTGTGATCACAAGTAGTATTTTATCAGAACGATATGATCGAAAATAAATAGAGGTATAAAATACCATAATTTTAATAATTAGTTTTATGAATATAGTTCAATAAAAATATTAAAAATAAAAATTAAAAATCAAAAATTAAAAAATAAAAATCATAATGAATTTTAAATATTTATTAATTTTTTTGATAAAATTTGAATTTCATTTTTGATAATTTTATTATTATTTATATTATTTATATTTTTAATTAATGACTTAAATAAATCTGTATTTATATTATTTATATGTAATCTATATAAACCATCTTTAACTCTCTTAATATATTTAATTCTTTTTTTTGAGTTAATATATGCAAAACATAAATTTTCTATAATACTAACTGATAATAAATTTTCTAATATTTGTTTGTTTTTATCATTAATTTCGAAAAATATTTTTTTTTGATTCATCATTACAATATGAAAATATGAACCTTGAGTATGATAACTTTCTTCTTGATATAAACTTAAAATAGAAATCATATTAATAATTTTACTTTCATTTACATATTTATCTTTTAATAAATTATTTAATTCATTAGTTTTTGAAATATATTCTGTTAATATTTTTTTATATTTAATAACATTTAATGGTTTTTTAATTTTTTTATAAAATTCAAAAAAAGCAAAAAAATATTGATTAACAACATTTGTTTGACAACTATTAAAATAACATTTACTTATATAGTATGATTCCAGTTTATTAAAATTATCATTTGTTATTTTTTTAATTGGTAATTCAAAATTTGTTATGTAAAAATTAATATCAAAAAAAATATGTACTAATTTTAATTTAAATTTACCATTTTTATGAAATTTTTTTTCATTCTTAAATATATTTTTTAAATCATTAAGTAGTAATATTAATTTATTAATACTTATATTAAAATGTAATTCACTTTTTATTGTTATATCAATATCTGAAGTTAATTCAGTACTTCCAATACTTTCGCATTCTGAACAGACTTTTTTAATACATAAATTACATCTTTTAATTATAAATTTTTTTAATTTTTCTCTAAAATTATATAAAATCAATCTGTTTTTATAATTATTTTTGATAATTTGTTCTTTCCAATTTTTATTTTTAAATATTTTTATTTTTTTTTTAGTGGTAATCCATATATTTTTTAAATTTTCAATCTTAGTTTTAATATTTTTATCTTTTTCATTTTCAAGTAATATATTTTCAATAGTTTTATTACTATTTAATTCCATTTATATTTAATATATATATATATATATATATATATAAATATATTAACATATAAAAAATATTTAGTTCATATGATTTCACATTATTAGGTGACGTTTTATATAAGTTTACAAAATTAGCAAAAATATTAAGAAAATTAATTAAAATACAAAGATATGAAATATTAAAAATTAAAAATCAAAAATAAAATTATAAATTAGAAATTAAAAATTAGAAATTAAAAATATTATAAAAAATCTCTACATGTTTCTAATAAATTAAGTGTATCGATTTTAACTTGTAATTCTTTATTTTTATTAATCAAATCGCATATTTGATTATTTAAAATATGATTATTACTCTTTAAATTTTCAAATTGTATATTATTATTATTATTAATTATTTCAAGATTATTAATTTTATTTTTTAATTCATTATTAAAATTTAATAATCTTAAATTTTCATTTTGTAAAGGATTTTTTTTCAAATTATTAATTTCACGAATTAATGATAGATTAAATTTATTAAGTTCATACAAATTAAATGATGTATTATCATTATTTTTTTTTAAATATTTAATTTCATTAATTAATGATAAATTAAATTCGTTACTATCAAAAATTTCATTTTCAAGTTTTTTTTTTTCAAATAATAATATATTATTATATTCATTTAAATTTTCATATTTTAATTCAATTTCTTTTTTAATATTATTAAGTTCGTTATATTTAACATTACTTTGATCATATTTAGATTTAATATCTTTATATTGAATTTGATCAAATCCAATATCTATATTTTGTTTTTCAGTATTTAAAATTATCTTTTTTATAAATCCAAAATTATGTATTTTATTACATTTTTTTTTACATTGAATACCATAAATACAATACTCATATTCTATAGTTGATAAACATTTAACACATTTGTCAAATTCATGATTAAATTTACAATTTGGATGTAAACACTCATAACCATTAATATAATACCAACAAGGCGTAAAATTCATTAATGATTTAGACATTAAAGAAACAAATAAATAATAATATCATTTTTTATTATAAAAATGATATTATTGTTTATTTAATTTATATTATGACAAATTGGATAATTAGAATAGGTGATGGAAAACACTTTTTTAATAGTAAAGAAAATATATTGGGATTTAATTCAAGAAATAAAGAATTTATTAAAAATGTTAAAGAAAATGATAAATTATTTTTTGTTCGTAGAAATACTAAATGTTCTATTTGCTATTTTTAAATCATTAAGATAAAACTCCTACAAATTATTATTATAATTGAATATATCATAATCCATATGATAATGGTAGATGGAAAAATAGTAAATATGATTTAATAAATATAACAAATATAAATCTTAAAACAAATATAAATACAAAAAATCCAAATGGTATAATACCAAGATCTATTATTAATAATATTAATTTTGATTTTGAAAATATAATAACATATATTCAAAATAATAATATATATGATTTTTTACAAAAAATGAATATTTATATAATATAAATAGTCATATGCCTCCAAAAAAAAATAAAGATGAAATTATAAAAAGTTTATTAAAACATTTTAATAAAAAAGATAAAAAATATTTTATTGAAAAAATTTTAATAATATTAGATTATGAAAAAATTTTAAAATGTTTAACAGTTACATCATTAAATTCAATTATTGAAAATATTGGTGATTTAAAAAATTCATCTGGATCAGATGATGGATCTCCTGGTCCAGCAGCAAGAGGTCATTCAAATCCAACAACAAATATATCTCAAAATCCTAGAGCAAAAGTAAATTCAATAACAGATAATGTTGATTTTTTGCCATTTACAACAACAAGAACATCTAAAGATCTTAATGATGAAATTATAAGAATTAAAAGTTACAGAACTAATGCTAAAAAACAACAAGCAATAATGCAATTAGCACAATTATTTCAAAATGAAATAATTAAATTAAGATCTAATGAATATGATTATATTCTTGAAATACAAATAATTAATTATTTATCATTGAGAGATGATACATTATTATATATTGGTAAAGTTCTTAATGATCCTCCAAGAACAAATATTTCTACATTAAAAGATAAAAATGTAGTTGTTAAAGTTCAACCAAGAACACCAACAGGTATAAAATCAACTATAGCTTTTCAAATAACAACAGAACAATCAATAATGTTAATTTTAGAAAAAGAATGTAAAGATATTTTAATACCAAAATCTTATGGATATGGAATGCTTGATCCACTATTACCAGGAGATTTAGAAAGATATGTATTAGTTTCTGAATTATTAGGTAGAGATTTATCAAAAAGTTTAAAACAAACAAATATTGATAATATAAAAATTAAAGTTATAGCAGCATTAAAATCACTTCAAAAAATGCATAAATGTAATTATATTCATTTAGATATAAAACATGAAAATATTGTATTTTCTGATGATACCGAACAACAAGTTAAAATAATTGATTTTGGATTAGCGGAAAATATATATAATAGACATAAAAAAAGAAATTTAATACCAAGAAAACCTGGTGAAGGATCACCTTTATATATGTCTACAATGCAACATAACGTTTCAATTAAAGATTTTATGGATGATATTCAAGCATTTGCATGGATGCTTTTAGATTTATTAGGTGATAAACCAATAATTGAAGGTATGCCATGGTATGGATTAGATCTTAAAAAAATATATAGTGCTAAAAAATATTTTATTGAAAATTATAAAAAAGATAATGATCCATTTATTAATAGTATAATTAATGGAACATTAAACAAAAATAATATTAATGTTATAGGTGAAATAGCAGAATATACTATTAATAGAGCTGATAAAAGAAATAAATATAACACTGATTTAAAAATTTCAGATGAATTATATTTTACAGAATACAATGAACAATATTATAAAGATATAGAAATTTTAATTAATAGAATTACTTAAGTTACTTCTATTTGCCAAAATTTTCATTATAAATATATATTTAATATCATTTTTAAAATATTAATACTTCAGACATAATATTATATGGATCATTTATCCAATATAAATTAAATATTATTTGTTTAAGTTTTTCTAAAATATAAAGAATAATTGACATTTTATTATATAATATTATAATTATTTAATGATAAATATATATATGATATTATACCAATAATAAAATATATTAATAATTGTTTATTTATATTTTTAATTGTTTTTATAATTGTATTAATAATACCAAATAAAGATATCCATAGTAAAATAACAAAAAAAATATATATAAAATTCATTTTATTATATAATAATATAATATTTTATTATAAAATCTAAAATTAGAATAATGAAACGTGCAATAACAGATATGACATTAAATTATCCAAAACTTTATAATTTATATTATTCTAAAAATAATAATATATTTAAAAATTTTGAAATAATATTTATAAATAAAAATAAAATTGAATATGACGCATCAATATTTTTTAAAAATAATAATAAAATAATTGAATTATGGATAAAAAATAAAAAAGGTTACTATAATTTTCAAGAATTATTTGTTGATCAATTTTGTTGGTCTTTTATAAAAAGTAATAATATTGATTATCCAATTGTATTATTTTGGAAAAAACCAATTGTAATTGGTGAAAATTCAATAGGTTTTATATTTAAATCATTGTTAGATGTTAATAAATTTATGAAAAATTTATAAAAATTAAATTTATACAAACCATTAGTAAAACTAATATTTTGTTTTCTACTTTTTCTCTAAATATACCTATGTGTTTTTTTTATATTCAATAAAGCTGTTATAGTATCACCACCTGTTTTAGGATTATGAATAAATACATAATCATAAGACATTTATTATATTACTTATTTTTACACTTATATTGTTTTTGCGGAAGATCTATTTTTTTTTGCGGAAGATCTACTTTTTTTTGCGGAAGATCTACTTTTTTTTATTTTATCTGATTTAACTAAAAATTTAAAAGCTTTGATCTTTTGCTTTTCACGATTATTATTTAATTCATCCATTTTTTCATTTATTTTTATTATTATTTCATCTGTTCTTAATTTTGTATCTATGTTACACATAATTGCCATCTTTTTATAAAATACATCTGAACTTTTCTTTTGTGGGTTTATTCCGGTATAATCCTGTTCCTTAGCATAGCAATAAAAAGGTAAAATATGTTTATTCGGTTTAATATCATTATAAATTTCATGTTTAGGAAGTATTAATTCATTTAAATTAGTAATATTTGAACTTATATCATTTAATTTAATTTTTAAACATAAATAATCTAATGATATATTATCATGGAAAACAACTTCATTTACAAAATCACCTTTATGTGATTTTAGTTTTTTTACAACTCTATCTAATTCCCACGGATAATATGTATTTGATTCATTTATAAATCCATTATAATCTACAAAATTTATATGATAGTTTTGTTGCTCTAATAATTTTTTTGAAAAAATTAAACAATTTTTTGCAGGAAATGAACGTTCATTTTTTATATTGTATTTTGTTATCAAACTAAAATAAACACCTGGAAATTGATCATCTTCATTTGATTTTCTTAAACATTTAGTAATATTATTGTCTGTCATATGTACCAAATATAATATATTTTCGTTCATTTTTATCTAATTAAAATAATAAAATTTTTTTTGATATGTTTGATATGATGAGGTTTATTATACATAGAACCAACCCAATCATATACATTTCTTACTATTACAATAAATAAAGTATCATCACTATCATTTATTGATTTTATACATTCATTATCAGTAGTTGTATTATTTATACCTCTGGGTGTTAAATCTTTTATATACTAATGTTTAAAACCATATTCATTAGTAAACTTAATATATAACATTTCTTCTAATGTTTTTTGCGAATAGTTTGTTCCTGAATTTCTTTCTCCAAAAATTGTAAATTTATTAATAGTTATTAATATTTAATAATATAAACTTAAATAAATATGTCATCTTATAACACAATAATAAAAAAAGAAATAACTAAAAATACAAAAAGTCCATTATCATTAATAGACGAAAAAAAAATGCTAATTTTATATATAATGAATAATAAAAAAATAATAAAACAAGATATTATAAAAAATACTTTAGTAAAACAAATCAAATCTAATAAATTAAATTTAAAAACTTTAAAAATTATAAAAAATAATTTAATATCTTTAAATACCAATAATAATATAGATATAGCATATAGTAGTTTATACGATATATTAGGGTTAAAAAATCCATATACTTTACATGGAATACCGATATATGGAGGTAAAAAAGTAATAAAAAAATCTAAAAAATGATACATTTTTAAAATAAATTTATAAATGTCAATTAACAAAGTTTTGTATA
>MDSX01012973.1_pt1 | contig 23573 bp, 29 predicted proteins | sample 811141 | NCBI WGS metagenome assembly MDSX01 (sample SAMN05326642, study PRJNA326480) | marine metagenome | isolation source: seawater | place: Atlantic Ocean: South East | collected 2010
CCATGGCTACCCTCGCGCCACCACCATGGCAACCCGCGCACCACCACCATGGCAACCGCGACAGATTCAAATCGCGAGTCTGGCGTGCCTAGACGCGTTCCCGTTCATCCACGGCGACCCGGACCCGCGCGCGGCGACATCGGTCACCTGTGCCTTCAAGTTTCTCAATGGTCTGGGCAACCTCAACAACACCGACTCTGGTCTTAACCGCGACTGGAAGGGACGCGTCGTGACGTCGTGGTGCCGTGCATACACCAAATCGCAAGGCAATAGCACCACCATGAAGGTGCTCCTCCAGCGCGAGGACATCGGCATGTCCAGCATGCTCCGCGACAGCATGAAGGCATCTGCCAAGGACAACAAGCCGTGGACCAATGGAAAGATCTTCCTCGAGGACCGCATCTTCATCGAGCCGACGCGGCGGTTCTCGGTGATGTGTGTCGAGCCCGGTGGAGGCGAGAACCGCGTGCCCGAGCGCTACGCACCCAATTGGGCCCGCCGTGTCGAGAAGGAGATGTCCCGTAGCGTGTTCGCCATGGTGGACATCCTCAACGAGCGCGACGGCGAGACTGGTGTCGACGAACTCGCCGAATCGCTAAAAACGATTTCGAGTGTCATGAGCATTACCGGTTCGGCGTGAGACTGACGCTGAGACTGATGCTGATGCTGATGCTGATGCTCACGATGTGATAAAATGTGAAATGTAATTAGATTTCATATTTTGTCTCTTCGTGTGTAGTTCGATTATTGTTTTTATTTTTTAATTTATCAAGTGCCGCGCTCGTTAGCATGAAAAACCGGTTGCGTAACAGCAAAAAGGAATCACCATTTCCCCCTGGTAATGTTTGCAAGAAACGTCGCTACACTTGCCGATGCTTGCTTCAAAACGTCTCCCTGTCTCCCGTGTAACATTTGCTTGCACACATCCTTTTTTGCCATTTACATTGACCACGCGGTAATGAATTATTTTATAATCTTCTTTTCGCCATAATGACAAGAATAAATATATCAGTGGTCTCATCATAACACTAGATTTTGGTGTGTGTGTGTATGTAATATGAATACCAATAAAAATCTTGCTATATGAACTATAAACAATGAACTACAAACTATAAACAATGAATTAGTGTTTTTTCTCGTATAGTTTGAATAGCACATACAATCCTACGAGACCTAAAGCACTGTAATAAAGTTGAATCAACGTATCGTCGGGCATATCCGATTTGTCTAATGTTTCAAACGCTTCTCTACACATCTTTCCGGTAACAGGATTACGTTTAGAAGGAAAGAGACAAGGGTCTAGGCTTTTAATATCGACGTCTGTCACATATCGGGTCTCTTTACCAACCCGGTTATTGTCATCAATCGTTGGCATAGTTATTGCTCGACACTGAGGATTTGTGCCGGCCATGAACGCCTGAACCATTTGTAACGGATTTAATTTATTAAGATTGCTCATCGTTCCTGGAACAAGTCCGCGGAATGATGTGAACTTTGCTCCACCAAGCCCCTGCGTGATAAACGGGATCGAACCGTCGGGAACATTGCTGACATACACAGAACGTGTGACTTTTTCACCGGTTGCCTTATCTTTGCATTTTGCCCCTGTCTCTAAAAAAAATTTATCACCTAAAGGACCGCCTGTTTTCGAAGCGTTTCCGCTGCCGGTAACAAGAACCTGCGTGTAGCCAATGAGACCGCTGATGTTATTCGAAATGGCGCTTATGCTTCCTTTTGAACTCATTCCCATTTCCTCGGGAGACTTTATTTGTTTTGTATAGTTGTAATCTGGTCCAAGAAGATCCTCTTGTAACTGATCAACGTTATCCATTGCTCGCGAAAATATATCCGTCATGCTTACTATATAGTATTATCATATAAATATAAATATACGAAACGCTTCGTTATTACATTCCTGATACACTCGGCAACTCGTCGCCAGAATCGGGGTCAAAACCACCAGTCAACTCTGAACTCTTTTCTTGGAGTGTTTCGCCCATTTTCTTGATATTTTTCGAGTTGTTTCCAACAAGTTTGGTGAGAATATCGATGTCTTCTTTCATCTTCTTCACTTCGCCGATGTCATCCTTCATGGCCTTTATACTTGCGGCGTTTACCTTGGCTAGATATGTCGGATCTTTGTCGAGGTCGCAAGACCCAGTTGCCCCTTCCTTCACTACAGGATTCATGTAATCGATTACGGAAATAATAATCAAGAGAGAAAAGAAACACAACACAATAATGTCAAACATGCTATTGCCAATTATAATATTGTCAAAGACCATTATATAATAGCAATCTTTATTTTCTTCAGCAAATATATATATATATATATGTCTGCGCTAACAATGTCCAACAATGGTCAAAAATACGTTTCATGGAAGGGTACCGCCAAAAATGCTGCGATCCCTGTGTGGTCCAAACCCGACCCCACTGCTTCCGGCCCCGCGTTCAAAGCAAGACCCATCAACCATTACAGAAGGCAACTGTTGCCTGAGACCGGCAGCGGAAGTGGCAACTCGGCGGTTGGAATGCCGATGGATCGTCCAGGAGGTGCCGTGAGTTTAGGAACTACCGATTGTAATGGTGCTAAAACAGTTCTCAAAACAAATGTTGCGAACGAATCTGATTGCGTTACTTGTCGTCCCAAGAAAGATAAGAATCAGAAATACTACACCGACAGCCGCGCGTATTTGCGGGCGCGTTGCCAAACATTCGACCAGAAGAGCAAGATTGGTGAGGCAGTGGCAGGCTCAACAGCGGGATTCAAATCAACAAATTGCTACGAGAGTGGGTGTGAAAATAAGCAAAATGTGATCTACAAACCAAGCAACAATAAATTCGCCACTCAAGGCGCTGTTTCGAGCGGGTCACGTTTGCTCAGATTAAAGGTGGATACGATTACGCGCAACGCAAACAGTTTCTCTGCGTATGGACATGCAGCTCAAAATGCGGGACGTTACAACGGTAACTCTACCGCACCATATTTCCTGAAATCAAAAGAAAACAAAGGGGTGTGCTTCCGAAGGAATGGCAAGATGACGATGTGCTTCTAACCATACTTTTTCAAGATAATTCGAGGGACGAGATGGTCCTTCATGCTCTCGAGCTTCTTATAACACTTATTGATAGTGACCTCGCTTATTTCGCTCACATCATTGACTTGTTTCTTGGTAACATTTAGATTACACTCTTGCGCAACGAAGTAAATAATGCCTGCCGCGATTGAATGGGGTGTATTCTCCGGAATCAAATTGTTCGATTGGATGCGCAGTGCGATAAAACTACAAAGCCGTGTCAGTTCTTGATTGATATTGAGACGACTACAATAGCGCTCTATGAACGAATGTGGAGTTGTCTTACAAAGCGTCGTTTTATCCCCGTTTTCCATTTTGTGTTCTAATTCATTGATGATTGAAATGGCATTTTTGCATCCGCGTGTCGCACTTGTATTGTCTAGATTAAAGATGGTTGCAATCTCCTTTGCCGTTCTCGGATAGTTATTCAGACGCGCTGCCACATAGATGGATGCCGCAATAATGCCGTCGCGATTGAGACCTCGGAATGTCTTGGCTTCGGATATCTTCTTATGATAACGCATTGCATCATCAATTATCAATTTAGGGATGCCCGCCTGCCCCGCAAGAATAGTAATCCGTTGAAATTCGTCATATTGCGACTTTTCCCTATATGGCATGGATTGCCATTCCGAGTATCGTCGTATTTTTCTCATTTCATAGGAGGAATGATTCGCACATATCACCTTACAACCGAACGACGATTCTTTTAGAAGGGGGTTTATTGGTGGTCCGGCGCGCGTAGGATCGCTGGCGTGACTATCTTCGGCGCCATAAAATCGCCACTCGGCAGACTGATCGAGTACATCTTTGAAGACAATTCCACATTTGGGGTTTGTGCATGTGAGGAACCCTTCTTCAGCAATAACGAGGTGACTTTCACAGCAATCACATACTTCGCGCTGACCAGAGCAACGGTATACGCATTCGATCGCAGCGACATCCTTCTGGGATACTTCTGGGAAGCTGTTCCACATTGCCTTTTTATCGATTCCATTACGTCTCACCTTCTTAGTTTTCATTCCTTTATCAACCATCATTAATTTGAGTAAGAATATATATTTTTGATTCAATTTTATTGATTATTGTCGCAATAAAATTGTGGATTATTGAATATAAATATGTCTATATATACCATATGGGAAATACTCAATCGAGTCAAGGGAAAATACCCATTGGGAAAATACCCATTGGGAAAATACCCCTTGGGAAAATACCCCTTGGGAAAATATTGGATTACGTGTCCGCTAATTATATATTGAATAGCAGTTTTCAAGATATGAAAAAATTAAACGAAATAGGATATTGTAACAATCTCGTTGTGATTACATCTAAAATTATGGAAAAAAATTTGAGCAATCTTGAAGTGGAGTATCTAGCACAGAAGTTGCAGGGGAAAAAAGTGGTGAACTACAACAAAAATGAAAAGGTTCATTTTATTCCTAAAAATGAAATTTTCCAACTTGATGTTCGAAATAAAACACAAAAACAACGAATGTGTAATGGTATTGCTAAATTCTACATAAAGGTCGCACATGTTTATGCGGCAATTGTTACGACCATAAAACCAAATGGAACCGGAACAATGAGTTCCAATCACAGTGAACCTAGCAACATGTGTAATAAACGTGTAAAGGCACTCGAACGTAATAAAACGTCACTTCTTACGGATGGACGGGTGAATGTGTATCCCAGTTTTTGTGGAATGAAAGGTCGTTTTCTTCACGACGAATCTGGAATTATGGAATTGGAAGAAATGTATTTCGATGACTACGATTTTGAGCAAGGGGAATTTGTTGGCATGACCGCGCGCTCACGGAGGGATTATGAGCGGGATGTCAAGATGTTCTATGAGACATTTACCGGCAAACCTTGCCCACCAGATATCAAAACATTTGAACAAATTCCTTTGCGCGATTATCGTTCTCATCGATTATGCTCGATAGATACCGAAACGTCATCAACAAAATTAGAAGAAGATGAGGATACGAAATCATCGTCTTCCGTTTCTCAAGGTAAAAAACTGAAAGAGAGATTGATGAAAAAGTATGCCACGCATATTCAGAAAATGCTGACAAAGGCAGAAAATAAACGTAATCAACTTGTTGGTATAATTGACAGACTGTTTGTATTCGGTATTCACCCCAAGACGTTGAAAAAGGAGATAATGGTGAACCCAGAACTGGATATGAAGATGCTCGATACAATTGTCAGTCTAACGCGCAAGCACATTGCCGAATTGTATGCGGATTGTGAAAAAGATTTCGTTAAAGGATTGGATATATTTGAGGCAATCGTCAAAACGCAAATAATGCAAACCTCGCAAAGACAATTACATATTTTGGAAAGAAAGCGAAATAATATGGTTAGAAATCTATACGATAAACCAACCAAGAAAAAGGAACTACGTTTCGCGCAACCGCAGCCGCGTTTAGAAAATAATGATGATGCGTTTGTTGAAAATCCGACTAACTACTTTAGCGCAAATTAAATAATAATAATATCATGGCGACAAAATAATAATCTCTCGCAATTATATAATGCCGTCGAAGCCTTCTCGTTCTGCGAAACGTATTTACAGAAAGCGTGTCAGCAAATCGCCGTGCCGCGGCAAGACCGCCAAGGTGTGCAAAAAGACCCGCGGTTGCAAGAGCACCAAGGGTAAGAAGCGCCGTTTTTGCCGCAAATCGAGCAACACCAAGCGCAATAAGTTCGCTGCGTTCCGCGTGACCTACCGCCGCCGTTAAACCACCTTTTCCCACAGATTAAACTATATAAATAAAAATAACAATAACAATAACAATAATTCCATATATTTCCTTGCGATTATGGAATTATTCACTCACACTTATCAATGTCTTGTATTTTGAAACGTTTACCAATATTCTTCTGTATAAGTTTATGCTTTTTATTTCTCTCCTGCTCACTTCTTCCACCCATCATTTGTTCAACCAACAAGATGTAGGTGCTTGTCTCTTTCTCGCTATTTTGCCAGTCTGGGTGTGCGCCCTCCCATGCTTTTAGTATATCAATATGTTTCTTTGTCACGGCGTCAATTTGCGTATCGAGCATCTTGCCATCTCCATCCTTTTCCCATTTATTGTCGTCCCGTATGTACAAATTATTCCCCCTTTCATCGGAGCAGTGGATTGGTCGTTTGTTCGGTTCTAGCTCGTTCAATCCTTTGATAAAGATGTTGCTCACCCCCTCGATATATCCGTTATTTCCTGTGTAAAGCAGATCATCCAATGAAAGATGCAAATGGTCTACAAAGTCCGAAATATTCATGGCATCCTTACATTGCGTGTCAAGAATTATATTGATGTTCAAATTATTGTGAATGCTAGTAGGCGTTTTGCTTCCGGCAATTTTACGGACAAGAGTCTTGAGTTCATCAATATCATCCTTCTGCTTGTCGTATAGAATTGCCTTGGCGTGCATTTCCGAGATTTTGTCCGCGGACACTATTTTATTCGCTAAAGCGCAACTTTTGCGGTGCCTACATAACGATGATTTGTGTTTATAAGCGTTCCCACAATTACTACATTTATGTAAAGGGATAAAAGTTGCAACTTTTTTGCAACTTTTGTTAGCATTGGTTAGCATTGAATGTTTATGGGTTGAGAGGTGTTTGTTCCACGATGATTTACGAGACGTTTGATAGTCACAAAAAAAACACTCGTAAAAATTCGCAACTTTTTTGCAACTTTTCATTAGCATAAATTAGCATCTCATAATATTTTCCAGAGGCCTCCCAAATTTTATGTAGGCCTACATAGCCAAAAATAGGTGTATGAAAAATCCCCCCATAATGTAGTGTTGCCGATTTTTATTTTTGCGTTTTTTACAAGGTTTGAAACCTAATTTTCAAAATCCAAAAAAACAGGCAAAATTTCTTGATTTCATAAAAAGGGGTCTAATATTTTGGACATAAAACATACACTTTTGGATCCTTCGGATTATCGCCGAAATTACCCAATCCATGTTTAAAGACATTATAAAATGGGTTAAACTTTAAGTGATATTATCATATAATATGAATACATACAATAACAGCAAAGGGCATACTAATGGTGTTGTGTATCAAGGTGGACAAGGTCCTCAGGTGCGAAGCGACATTGACAAAATTCTTGAGCAGGAGGCAGAGCGAAACAATAAGGAAACGTGGAGTAAACTTGATAAAACGACCAAGATAAACAAACTCTCGGTTTATGCAAGCAATGTGGGAAGTGAAAAGAATCTTACAGAGGAAGATATCACTCTTCTATCCAAGTATCTAGTTGCTTGTTTGGAGAGAAAAAGATTGCTAAGTGTAAAGGATGTTGTATATGATAATGAAATTGGAGAAATAAAGAATATACCGTCGCTCGTATTTTCTTCATCAACAACGCGTAAATTCACATTGAAACGATTGGAGAAGCGCGCGTCGACACTTAAATCGTTAGGGCCAGGAAAAGGAAAAGGTAAGAAGAAAATCGGAAAAATTGATATGGATATGAATTAAAGAGTGAATGTTAGTATTACTATTGCAAATGAAGAATAATCTTGATAATCTTGATAACCAAGATAATCTTGATGAAATCAAGAAGGTTGTATGCGAGGCACAACAACCGCCCCTTTTATCTGATGAGGAATACATAGAAATAGTGGAGACAGCTGGTGTCTTGATCCATGATATGATACAAGGTGAACCGATGATGTATGCGCATCCTTCTTTTGAGGATGTAGTGCAATATGACACAACCGAATTATTGACCCACCAACTCCAACCATTGTTCAACTTTAATATTGATGATTACGTTGACATCGCGGTGCTGGAGGCAGTAAAAATATACCATACAAATATCTGTCCAAGAAGGTCTTATGACCCTACATTCATCAGGGTAAATCCTAATATTCATAAAATGGAGACAAAAATACACTACCTGGAAAATGTTCCACAACCAGACCAACGCACAAACGAATGGTATTATTTTAGACACAAATATCTTACCGCAAGCAGTATATGGAAAGCATTCGGTTCGCAAAGTTCACAGAACGAATTGATATATAATAAATGTCAACCGATCGATGTTGAGAAATATAAAGTTGTCAACACCGAAAGTCCTATGCATTGGGGGCAAAAATATGAGGATGTTTCTATTGACTGGTATAATAAAACATATAAAACATCCGTTTCTGAATTTGGTTGCATACCTCATCGCAACATACCCTATCTTGCCGCATCGCCAGATGGCATCAATACCGACAAAACATCGAATCTTTATGGACGAATGGTAGAAGTCAAGAACATTGTAAATCGTGAAATTACTGGAATCCCTAAATTAGAGTATTGGATACAAATGCAACTTCAGATGGAAGTGTGCGAACTGGACGAGTGTGACTTTTTGGAAACTAGGTTCATCGAATACGAGAATGAAAAAATGTTTCGTGCCGACGGCAACTTCCGAGAAACTGAGGGAGGAAAACCAAAAGGGGTTGTCATGTGCTTTAATAACGGAGGAAAACCTCTGTATGAATACTTGCCGTTTGGAGCAACCGAAGGCGAATACGATGAATGGGAATGTGAAATGATGAAGAAGCACAGTCACTTGACATGGGTTCGGAACGATTATTGGTATTTGGACCAGGTTAGTAATGTGCTAGTATTGCGAAATAAAATGTGGTTCGAGCACGCCGAGAAACTATTGTCCGCGCTGTGGAAAACAATCGAATATGAGAAAGAGCACGGTTACGAACACCGTGCCCCGAACCGAAGAAAGAAACCGTCGTTGGGTTTGGCAGGACCATCAAAGTGTTTAATTAATCTTGCTAACACTGAAGTCTCGCAGCAAACCAATGTGCCCGTAAACAATGTGCCCGTAAACAATGCACCAGTAAACAATGCACCAGTAAACAATGCACCAGTAAACAATGTGCCCGTAAACAATGCGCTATTATCTGGAGATATTAGTGTGGTTACTGATGTTAGTTAATACTGTTAGTTAATAATGGTTATTCACGGGTAATGTGGAGACAAAGAAATAGATACCATTCTTTTTTTGGTCTCCTGTCAATTATCTAAAATATATTTAAAAATATTATGTAAAAAAAATTGAATCATTTTATTATCATTAACAGTATAATAACAAAATGGCGCTTAAAATTATTTCAATTGAGGGAAACATCGGTTCGGGCAAGTCCACGCTAGTAGAGGGGCTGCGGCAAAAATATATGTCGCATGGCGAGATTTGCTTCTTACAGGAACCGGTGGACGAATGGGAATGTATCAGGGACACAAATGGACAAACAGTTCTTGAGAAGTACTACGGCAATCAAGAGAGATACGCGTTCTCGTTTCAAATGATGGCATATATCTCCCGTCTTTCCCAATTGCGCAACGCGATTAAGCAAGGTTATCGAACAATCATCACGGAACGCTGCGTCCATACCGATAAAATGGTATTTGCTCAAATGCTGTATGATGACAAAAAAATCGAAGAGGTTGAGTATCAAATATACAACAAATGGTTTGACGAGTTTATCGATGATATTCCCGACTTTCATTACGTCTACGTGAAAACGACGCCCGATGTCGCACACGCACGGGTAAACAAACGCTCGAGACAAGGCGAAGGAAATATTCCGATCGATTACTTACGCAAGTGTCACGATTACCACAATAAATGGATGAGGACGATTCCAACCGAAAAAGTGCTCTTCTTACAAGGAGACATAGACACAGATAAATATCCAGATGAAAGAGAGAAATGGTTTGGTATGGTATTCCAATATATTGGCGCACAGAAATGAAACAAAATCAAATAAAATTAAAGTTACAACGAAGTGAGCATTTTAAAGTTACAACGAAGTGAGCATTTTAAGCGACATTTTTTTCCGACCTTTGAACTTGAGCAAATCTTTCTCTATGCGCGTGGTAGGAAACTCATCGGTCCCATAAATATCTTGCAGCAAAAGCCACTCAAAAAGACCACCCACATAGACGTTGATATCACTAAACCCCAACTTTATCAATTGATTACACTTTTCAAGAAGCGTATCGTCACAACTATTCTCTCCATAAATTACTATTCGCAAACCGTTTTGATTCCCCAACGAAAGAGACTTGTTCAATACATAGACCTCTTCCGAAGCGCTTAACGTTCCTGACAACAGACATTCTTGGCGTTCCACTGGAAGGGTGCTTATGATGGTGGCGTCCCCACTATTCAAGGCACACTGAACGTCTTCGAAATTTATCTTATTGAGTGAAAGTGACCCTCCCATTAATATCACAATAATAATAGTATTTAAACTCTTCCACTTTCAATCGAATTTTATCTCGATGGAAACGGTTTCCTTTTTGATACTTTTCGAGGCTGATACAGACAATTCCTCGCGTTTTTTTCTGGTCTTTTGTCCAGAAGACGAAGTGTTCACCCGACGTTTAGAGGTGCTGTTTCGATTATTCATGTCGTTCTCAATCTCAGTATAATGCTGGCGAATATACTTGATTACCCCATTCTCCAACGCCCATTTGAAAAAATTCAATTGACCAAGAGTGGTTTGAATAAATTTACCCTCTTTGTATGGGACATTAATTCTTTCCCACCTACAAAATGGGTCAAATCGTTTCTTCGAATATGCCCGCAACTTCAATTTGTAGTCCGTGTATACTTTGAATCTGGTTCCGTTGTCCAAATCGTACACAGTAAACTTTTGCTTCGCATAGTTAGTCGCAAACCAATCAACTATGCGCAATGATATTGTCGACTCTCCGTTTATTATATTGAGCATCGTTTCCAAATTATCATCAATCTCGTAGAACTCCATTAAATTATTCAATAATAAACTATTTTGAGTGGTATACGATGACATATTAAGTTATGTTTTCATTGTCGGTTTAAACTATTTATATTTATATTTAAATACTTTGTTCGTTTGAACTTCGAGGCATCAGAAAATTTTGTTGGACATCAAGATCTTCGACGTAGCTTGTCTTGGTAAAAAATGGGTTTTGGCAAGTCTGCCCTACCATTTCGCGTTCGCTGATCTTATCGTTTGCATCTTCGCGATGGGTGTTCGGTTGCCTAAATATGGACTGTTCCATTATGTTGTTGTCTTGATGTTTCGGCGAATCTTGGGTTGTGCTTGTTTTCGGTTCGTCGAATTTGACCTTGTCTTCTTTGTATGATTTTACGGGCTTACTACCATCACTCCATGCTAATTGTTCCATTATTATAATAGGCGGTATTTAAACTCCGTATTTAAACTCCCGTATTTAAACTCCGTATTTTCGGCACATCAACACACGGTCTATCCTGTTTTTTTTATTCGCAACTGTTTACTAAAGGTGAATATATCCGCCGCAGTAACCCTTCTCTCCAAATTACACTTGAGGCAACAAACAACGGTATTGCTTGCGCTGTGGCATCGGTCGTTGTCGATACGATCAAGCGTCCACTGCTGCGGGTCTCTCACTCTCGTAAATAGTACCTTTACATGGGCGCTACAATAATGACAACTCAACTTAGAAGCAACCAATTTCTCTAGAACGTTGGATATGTTCACCAAAGTTGATGGATTGTATATTTCCTTTTTCACGTCTTGCCCTTTATATCCCGATATCTTGCGGACAATTTCTCTCTTAACATGTGTTTCCATAGTGTCTGTATGTTCCATATAATACTTGTTCACTAAGCGTATCTGTTCTTCGTGTCCTGGCTCTTCGTAGTTCGCGGAAGAACGGACCGATGAGTTTCGATGCGTCCCTTCTAACAGTTGTTCTTTGTTATGTTTTCCGGTAATCTTAATAGATTTCATACTAGTATTCATATTCGTATTCATATTCGTATTCATGTATATATATAGATATTGCAGGTTACTTTAGTTTTTAGTTTTTACTTTTGTCTTCGATTTTCTTAAGAAGGTCGTTATTATATATGAAGTTTCCAGATGGTTTGTATGTGGAAATGTCCTTGTAATCCTTCTTCGAACCAACCGGTATATTCTTGGAACGCTGGAACAGGAGAGAATTAGGATCGTCCGGTTGAGATTTACCTTTGTTTGTAGCTGTCTCTGAACCCTTGATAATTTTATTTCCATATCCATCGACATTCACCCCTGTTTTTTTCTTTATCTCATTGCGAACGTAAGAGGGTATCCAATGTTGCCACGAAATCAGCAACAGGTTGGGGTGGGTATATTTGACCAAGAACCCGTTGTTGCGCAGCTCATCGATGCAAAACGCCACGCACGCGCCGTGGTCGTAATTAGGCACACCAAGCATCATCTCCGGCACTAGAAACCAAGAATACTGATTGTCCATTTGTTGGCGCGAAATCGTATTGATCCGGTTATGAATGCGCCCCAATATCTTCTTGTAAGTTGCAAGCGTATTAAGGTCGTGTTTTTTCTTTCGCTCATACAGGTCGTCTAGGTTGACACGCAAATCTCCATCTGTATCGTCGCTCAACGTAAATATAGTATCCATGATAACTTCTTTATAGAAAAAAAGTTATTAAAAATCACGCCATTACCTATAACAAGAAGAAATTATGACAATCAAACACTTAGTAATAAGCGGCGGCGGACCTGCTGGGTTCTTCACTTACGGGGCCGCCCGCTATTTGGCTAAAAACGATTTTTGGAATATAGAAAACATCAAGACGATATACGGAACCTCGATCGGTTCTTTTATGGGGGTTGTTCTCTCGTTAGGATACGAATGGGACTGGCTAGACGACTACTTCATCAAACGGCCGTGGGAGAAACTTATCATGCTAAACCCTCTATCTTTTGTCGAAGTGTATCACAACAAGGGATTGCTCACCGTGGATTTCATAAAGGACACGATATCACCATTATTTACTGCCAAAAATCTCACGGTTGATGTAACAATGAAGGAATTTTACGACTTCAATGGCATAGACATCCACATTTATGCCACCGAAATTAACGGATATCGAATGGAAAAAGAATGCGTTTCACACAAGAGCCATCCGAATTTGCCTGTGGTCGATGCGCTAGCAATGAGCATGGCCTATCCATTTGCGTTTACACCGGTGTTCGTGGACGATAAGTGTTACATTGATGGTGGGTTGCTCAACAACTACCCGTTGCGCGATTGTATCGAAGAGACAAAATGTAGTGATGACGAAATCTTGTCTTTCAAGAATATTTGGGTTTTGGAAGAGTGCAAGGTGAGCGAAGAATCGAATGTATTCGATTTCCTCCTTGTGATTCTCCGTAAAATGAAGAGAGAAATAGACACCGAAGATGCGCAAGGCGAGATAAAGAATACGGTGAGGTGCCTTATAGAAGATCTAGACGGGATGCCATCGTGGATGAATGCCCTTTCCACTCAAGAGTTGCGGAAGAAACTAATCGAACGGGGCGAACATCAGGCAAACATATTTTTGAAGTATATTTCCACCGCACATGCGTCGGCACCGGCGAGCACCTAGACGACCGACGTTTCGATGAACCTCTTGAGAGTCTCCAGTTCGGGTTTGGCGTCGTATTCGATGACAGAATTTCCAGTGACGAGTTTGATAGTAGGGTAACCATCCACCGAAAATTTTTCGGCAGTAGCCGCGTCCGTTTCGCAATCGACCTCGATATAATTAATTGTAATCCCCTTCACAGTCGGCTTCTCGGTCTTTAGGTTGTTCCAAATCGGTTCTGCGGTCTTACAATGGGGGCACCAAGATGTGTGAAAGAAATAAACGTCCACACTCTTGCTCTTGCCATTGCCGTTGCCATTGACTTCGTCGCCCCCAAGCTTTGTGAACTCCTTGTTTGCAATATATGACGGTTTCTTAACAGCGGCATAGACAAAATAGATAGAAATTGTTAGTAGCACCACGACTAGCGCGGCCACCAACCAAAATTTTTTCCCCTTCATAACTTTCGGCACACGCTTCATAAACATTTCCATTATATACTATAAAATAATAAATTATTCGTTCATAACAAACGAAATATTACCTAAAGGTAATTTCGCGACATTATTAATATGCTCTTTCAAAAACATACTGGTCGTGTTGTCGTATTGAATCGTTTCGATTACGTGAATGATGTGGAATATTATACCGCGATTCTTCGAACGAAAGGCGTCCAGATTAAAGCGACTTCAGAACCGGACACTCGCGTCCTCGCAGCATTGAAGAATAAGATGGCTGCGTCCAACACCAACACCAAGACCAACACCAAGACCAACTCTCATTTAAGAAACAAATAATTAAATAATTAAATAATTAAATAACTCATTAATTAAATAATAGAGGGTTTCAGTTTTATTCTATCCTTATTTTATGGCGAAGACCGTAAAGAAAAGACAGGCTCGACGCAGAACATACAAACGCGATGAATACGCAAGTGGTGACGGAATGTTGACTGCGGTATGGGGTCCCAGCATGTGGCACTATTTGCACACGATGAGTTTCAATTACCCGAACAAACCGACCGCAGACGACAAGTTACACTATCGTAATTTTGTTTTAAACTTGAAAAACGTTTTGCCGTGCCGCCACTGTCGCGACAATCTCAAACGAAACTTCAAGGCACATCCACTTCGAATGTGTGAAATGAAGAACCGAGACACGTTTTCAAGATACGTGTACGGTTTACACGAAACTGTCAACCGAATGCTTGGGAAAAAATCGGGCTTATCTTACTGCGATGTTCGTGAGCGATATGAAGACTTTCGGTCTCGTTGCACGGTGGAAAAACCCAAAATGTTCCGGTTTAAGAAAACCCGCAAGCGCGAGCGAGGGTGCACTGAACCATTATACGGAAAGAAAGCGAAGTGTATAATAAAAATAGTGCCTCAAGAAAAGAAATGCGAAACTATGCAGATCGATAAGAAATGTATCAAACGGCGTTCTGTGTAATATACTTTCGTTTCATAAACCAGTGCTCTTCTGAATTATGAAACAATTATTGGTAAAAGGGTAATAAATAACGCCTTAGCAAAAATATAACCTACATACCGAAACTGCTAAAGTCGCTCAAGACGGCACGCGGAACGACCTTATTCTTCTTGGCAGCCGCATAATTCGGAACCTTCTTACACTCGAAAGACGGTTCGGGGCACCTGCCGCAAGGAGGGCACGGAGTGATAGGCGCCTGTTTTGGTTGAATGGGGCACGAGCTGGGGCACGCCGGGCATACGGGCGGCACAATCTGCGATTTCAGGATGTAGAGGTCTTCATCGCCCGACGGAATCATACTTTTAGGCATACCCATACCCATACCCTCATCTGGGTCATTGTTCACGGTAGTGCTCTCGTGGAATCCCTCATACGAGATGTTCGCGACGCATGAACAGAACGCAAGAGATAGTAGGATAATAATAAACATATGCAACGCGGACAACTTCATATAAGTTATGTGTGGAAAAAATAATTAACAAATAATTAACAAATAATTGAATCATTTAAATTTAAAAGTTTATGGTATTGTATATCAAATGAGCGACGTCAAGCGACGCACCAAACAAATCCCGCTCGCAAAGTGCTTTGATCCAGAGTCAAAACTACTAGAAATTGGCATAGATGAAGCCGGACGAGGACCGATGTTGGGTCGCGTTTACTCTGCCGCGGTAATCCTACCTAAAGATGACAGTTTTAAACACGAAATGATGAAAGACAGCAAGCGTTTTAGTTCCGAAAAGAAAATACGAGAGGCGGCAGAATATATCAAGGAAAATGCTATCAAATGGAGCATCGCGTTCTCAAGCGAAGAGACGATTGACCAAATAAATATTCGTAATGCTACACATAATGCTATGCGCGAGGCCGCAAGAAACGTAATAGAACCAATTGGCGATTATCACTTGCTTGTCGACGGCAATGACTTCAAACCATTCACAACAATTCGAAACGAATCTTTGATTCAAGTCCCGCATACTTGTATCGAAGGGGGTGATAATAAATATACTGCGATTGCAGCAGCGTCTATCCTGGCCAAAGTGGCAAGGGACGAATACATTGCCGACATTTGTCGCGAATGCCCGGCATTACACGAGAACTATCAAATACTCAAGAACAAGGGTTATGGCACAAAGGCGCATCACGAAGGCATCATCAATCATGGAATTACCAAGTTTCACCGTAAAACGTTCGGAATATGCAGGAACTACACCGTCGTGGAACAATCCGACCATAACGCAGGAATGGGTCAGCAAAAACTAACCAAATAAAAATAGATAATAAAAATATTACTTATAAATGTTACTTGTAAATATTACTTATAAATATTACTTATAAATGTTACTTATAAATATTACTTATAAATGTTACTTATAAATACTGATATATGACCAAGACTCAAAAACTTCTTGCCAATCACAACAACTGTCAAGATACTACTATTAAAGACGGGTGCAGTTTCTATTTTGCCTTTCGCCCCAATAACTCAAACTGGGAGTGCATTCTTATCCATCCTTTCTTACTGAATGTTTCGAATGGTCGCACATCGGGACAGTTCGTCTCTACTTTGTGGTTCAATAAGCAAGTAAATAAAGGGGACACCTTTGACTTCGTTATTTTGAGGTTGCCTAGAAGAGATGGTGCGTTTCGTCATGATGAAATAGAAACCAAAGAACTTATTGTGGAAGGTTTGTTAAACGCAGAGAGAAATCAATCGCCCTATGACGAATTGGAATTTGTAGTCATTCATAAACGCTACGCGCACGATGAAATCCACAACATTATCGATACTGTCACAACGACAATTATAAACGACGCGAGCGTAAAGCACGCGAAACACCAAGAGAAGGTGCTAATTTCCGAGGGAAAGACTTTCGGACTATCATTTGACGCGGTGAGACAGGTTCGCGTGTCCCTCAACACGAAACAAAAGTCGAGAGAAATTCGCACAAAAACCACTTCAGAAAGTCATCTCAATCAAAGAATGGTGTATCCGTCGAAATTTATGCGGCGCACTACGTCGAATGGTTACGACATGAATGATAACAATAAAAATATATGCGTGTATGTCTCGTGTCCTACATTCGACATTCGAAATTAAAAACAGAGGGCATTTTTGTATTTTTATTATTACATAAACAACGTCTTACAGACCACTCCAATAAATATAAACACTACACCAATAACAATTTTGAACTTATGCCTCATTATAATGATATGTATCTGTAGATTTTTATATGGGTTTTACTATGTCCTTTTGTCATTGATTGCGTATTGTATTGTATTGTCTTGTATTGTCTTGTGACCTAACAGTTATTTTAATTTAATACAGATATTATGAAAAATTGATTTAATTAAACTGGCAACTTACTAATGTATAAGAAGCCAATGAAGATTCTTGTATTTGACACCGAAACCACTGGACTTCCAATCGGGCGCAACCCATCCGTCAAAGATGTCGATATGTGGCCGCACATCATCCAGATCAGCTTTATTCTCTACGAAACCGAAACTGTTGATATTATTGCGTGCGAAGACCACATCATCAAACTCGACCCATCGGTTAACATTTCGCCAGAAAGCGTTCAAATCCACGGAATCACGCGCTCGCAGTCGATACGCAAAGGGATACCATTGAAAACAGCTATTTCCGATTTCAATCGCGCACTCAATATGGCGGATTGGGTTGTTGGCCATAACATTTCGTTCGACAAGCGAATGGTGATGGCGGAGTCGAACCGCTTGAACGTGCCACAGCATTTCACAAAAGGCAACGGTTCGGGGATAAAAGAATACTGCACGATGATGAATGCGATTGAACTGTGTCAAATCGAAGCAACCGGACGCAACGGCAAGATGTACTACAAGTATCCGAAACTGCACGAGCTGCACCAATACCTCTTCGATGTCATGCCGAATGGCACTCACGACTCGATGGGCGACGTTCTCATTTGCTTGCGCTGCTACGGAGTTATGAAACACGACCACGATATCGCCAAAACTGGCTCCACAAAACTTCGCAACCTCTACAAACGGTATTGTGAGTAAACATTACATTTCATTGACCGCGTTTAAACCTTTGAACATTTAAAACGCGGTTTTACTTATAAAAATTGATTTGTAAAATTCATTCATAAAATATATTATAATAATGTCTTTTCGTTTGGAATGTATGGGAGATCATAATTGTTCACACATAAATTGTAAATTAAAACAGATGCATTGGCATTGTGGATATTGTAAAGAAATACAAAATCATGGTTGGAACACGAGAAGGAGTAATTGCGATTTATGTTCTAGGGAAATAACAGCTAAAACAAAATTATCTTCTCTTCGAAGTGAAATAAAAAAGCAACTATTAAATTGTGAACATAAAGATGAAGATAAAATAATAATATTTTTGAAATCAAAAATAGACACTATAAAAAGGGGTAAATCATTTTATGGTTCTAACGAAGATATTGAAAAAATTATTGAGAATTATCTTGATAAGTCAAAGCCCTTACCGTCGACAAGGAATTGTTGGGGTTATCACGTAAACTTAAATAATTCTAGAAAAAAAAAGTTTGATCATACTGATTTAAACTATTTAAAATTGATTAAAGAATATAATAGAGAAATTATACATATAAATTGTCATTTTCATGATAAGGATGATTGTAAAGCATTAGGTGGAAAATGGGATAATAATAAAAGATCGTGGTATATACCTAAAGGAGTCGATAGCACAAAATTTAAAAAGTGGTTGTAAATAAGTCGGCGTTTTAAATGTTCAAATGTGTAAAATTGATATGCATTATCTTACACTCAGTATCTTACACTCAGTATTATTAAACAATGAACAAGACTATTACGCTAAGAGGATACTATGGACTCGTATTGGCGTTTATATGGGATACGTTTCACTACAATATTCCCGGACGCATCAGCAGCGGCTACGATTACTGGGTATATCTCCGGGATGTGAACTACTCGTATACGCTTGTGGTTCTCAACCTATTGGCACTCTACCTGTTGCTCGTAAAATTCCGCGTGAAAATTACCGTGGATTGTTCCTTCGTATAAGGTGGTTGGAATTGTATCCTCCATATTTTTTGCCACGAAACAATGAAGTATACATTGCGAGAGAAATAAAAATTGATTTGATTAATTAACAATATTACTTAATCAAAGAAAAATGACCGAAACTGACGAAATGAAAATGTGCTTCGACGAAATGGAGAAACTCAAGGCAAAAATGGAGGCATTGGAAAAACAGAAAAATGTTGATGAAGAAAAGAGACTTCTTCGCGAGTTAACAATGGAACCTAATTTGAAAGTTTTAAAGACCTGGTTGGACGATTATCAATCGTCTTTAAAAAAACAAACCAAAGATCAGTTAGGTCAACGTACTTTATATAATGTTAAAAATTTCTCAACTCATATGACTGTAAGATCAACTGATAGTGGGCGTCCAACCGGTCAATATTACAACCAACCATCAGAGTTTATGGAAAAATATATCGATTCCACATACAATATGTTCAATATCATCAATAAACGTCTTGATGACATTGAAACGAAATTATCTTCAAACACGACAACCACAAAGAAGGATTTTCAGCCTTCGGGGTGGTAATATAATTAAATATTTAACCGGAGCACATCTCGCATTCTTCCACCTTATCGGGGTCGATCGTGAACTGCTGCGGTTGGTGACGGGGCTTCCTCCGCAAATAGTAAATGCCGGTCTTCAGACCTTTTTTCCACGAGTGGAAGTGCATCGAGGTGAGGATTTTGTAGTCGGGTTCCTCTACCCAGAGGTTCAGGCTCTGCGATTGGCAGATAAATGCGCCACGGTCTGCCGACATGTCAATCATGTGGCGCATAGGAATCTCCCAGACAATCTTGTATTTTTCTTTGATGTGGTCGGGGATCCCGTCGATTTGCTGAATGCTGCCCTTGTTGATGATGATGTTGTCTTTGAGCGACTCGCTCCAAAGTCCCAACTCGACCAACTCCTTCATCAGGTGCTTGTTCGCGACCACGTAGTCGCCCGCCATTGTGCGGCGGCTGTAAATATTGCTCGTGAAAGGTTCGAAGCACTCGTTGTTGCCCAAGATTTGCGACGTAGACGCGGTCGGCATCGGCGCCAGAAGAAGCGAGTTGCGCAAGCCGTGATTTTTGATGCTCTCCTTCAACGCGGACCAATCGTATCTGGTGGACGGCTCCACATTCCACATATCGAATTGTAGGATTCCCTTGGACGCGGGCGAGCCGACGAAGGATGAATAGGCGCCCATGAGACCATCGCCCTGGATGTCGAGCTCGGCGCGAATGGGCAGCACGCGCCGCAACGTTTCATTGTCATCGGCCATCACGTCGTGGGTATATGAGCGCGAAATATTGCTCGTATCCGTAAACACGTCCACATTAGTATCCTTGTATTTTTTCAAACGCAGCATGTCCGCAGAACGGTCAATCGAGATTTGGTTCGAGCATTCGAGCGCCGCGTGGTAGATTGTCTCGAAAATTTGCTTGTTTACCAAGACCGCACCATCACTGTGATACGGAATGTCCATCATCGCGAAGGCGTCGGCCAGCCCCTGGACCCCAATACCAATCGGACGATGGAGGAAGTTGCTCCGGCGCGTCTTGTCGGTCGGATAGAAGTTAACGTCGATGATTTTATTGAGGTTGGCGGTTACCACCTTGGCGACAGCGTGAAGCTTTTCATAGTCAAACGATTTGTCCTCTTTCACAAACATGCTGAGTCCGATGCTGGCCAAGTTGCAAACCGCGGTTTCGTTCTCATCGCTGTACTCGATAATCTCCGTGCAAAGATTGGACGACTTGATGACGCCGAGATTCTTCTGGTTGCTCTTCTCATTCGCAGCATCTTTGTAAAGCAGGTAGGGTGTGCCCGTTTCCATTTGCGAGTCCAAAATGCTGAACCAGAGCGTGCGTGCCTTCATTGTCTTGGTCGCCTTTCCCGAACTCTCATACTTTTCGTACAACTCCTTGAAATCATCGCCATAGCAGTCAGAGAGTCCTGGACACTTGTCAGGACAAAAGAGACACCAATCCTGGTCTTTCTCAACCTTCTCCATAAACAGCGATGGAATCCACAGCGCATAAAAGAGGTCTCGCGCACGCATCTCCTCGTCCCCGTGATTCTTCTTAAGTTCGAGGAACTCTTCGATGTCGCTATGCCACGGTTCCACATAAATCGCAAATGAACCGTTGCGTTTTCCGCCGCCCTGATCCACATACCGCGCGGTCTTGTTGAACACTTGCAGCATCGGGACAATCCCATTGGAGGTTCCGTTGGTCCCACGGATGTGGCTTCCCGTACCGCGAACGTTGTGAATGTGCAGTCCAATCCCACCAGCCCACTTCGAAATTTTGGCGCACTCTTTGAGCGTGTTGTAAATTCCGTCGATGCTGTCATCCTCCATCGACAAGAGGTAGCAAGAACTCAACTGTGGCCGCGGTGTGCCCGCATTGAAAAGAGTTGGCGTGGCATGCGTAAAATATTTCATCGACATTAGGTCGTATGTCTCCTTCACCGCGGTCATATCATCGCCGTGAATTCCGATGGATACGCGCATCCACATGTGCTGGGGTCGCTCGACAATCACCTTGTCCACTCGCATTAAGTATGCTCGCTCAAGGGTTTTGAACCCAAAGTAGTCGATATCGTAATCCCTGTCGTAATCGATCATCTCATTAATAGTATCGCCGTGCTTCTCTACAACGGACCAGAGGTCTTCGTGAATAAGCGGGATATTAACACCGTGAATATCGGTAAACAAATGGAGTTTTTTCATAGTCTCGGTGAATGACGAAACAGTGTTTTTGTGGTTGTTGGAAACAATGACTCTGCTGGCAAGGGTTCCGTAGTCTGGGTGCCTGGTACAAAGAGAAGCGCATTGTTCCGCGGTTAGTTCGTCGATGACAGACGTCGGAATTCCACTATAAAGTTGGTCGATAACCTCCATAACCAGTTGACTGTAATTCAATACGATTGGCGGTTTCGTCTCTGCACCCAACTTCTTGACTCGCTTCAAGATTTTGTCGAATGACACGTCCTCGTGCTTTCCGTTTCTCTTGACGACCGACATTTCAAGAGCATCTCCAATATCGTTTTTTTGGATAGGAGTGTCTTGTTGATTCTCCATATACATTATAATATGGTCGAGAGTTTAAATAGTTGTATAATATTGTTTTAAAAGTTTTTGTGTTCATCTTCTAAATTGAGAAATGCACAACTATCGGATTCGGACAATTCGCTAAACTGTCATTTTAAAAATTGATATTTTATTTTATATTATTTTATTGATTCATTAGAATTGATAATATAAAATGCTGTTTGCGAAGAGAAACGCTAGATTTGAAACTTGGTTAGATACAAATGGGTATTACTATGTGAAAAATAAATCGAACAAACCGTGTTTCAAATCAAAACTGACGGTCCATCTCTTCAAACATTTCAAAGAAGACACTAGTTGCTATAAGAAAACTATTTTCGATAGATTTAAGATTTCGATTCGTAACGTTTGAGCCATTGCATTTGTATCTTCGTTACTTGAGAAATTCTATTTAAGTCCTCATTGTTTATCCGTGCGCGGCCTTTGGACTTGGTGCGTTTTTTCAACTTGGACTCCCGTGTCCAAGTCGTCCGTTGCGGAGCAATTTATTCTTCTCCGCCTGTGTCGGTGTTGTCGATTCCGTGACAGCATGCCAGTGCCAGAGGAAGTAATCCGCTACATCGCGACTATCCTACCGCAGTGGGACGCGTAATCTGTTGAGACACGAACCGCATTTACCGTTGTAAACCGCGTCGCGCACAACACAATTTGCATTTTCCGAGCATATAATCCGTTTTTTTGGGGCACTCGCCAATATTAGCCCAATGTCTACAACTTTCGTGACTTGCCAGAGGACTTGCTCATCTCATCGAGGAGGACCTCGGCCTCGCCGGTTGACCTGTCGTGGCAGTGGTGCACACGAATTTGTCAAACTCCTTGTTGGATCTACACAACCTGATATGTGAGATGTGTCGGTGTTCCCACTAAAAGCGCCGCTTGTTTTGTAAGCAAAGCATGTATTGGGGTTGGCCGAATGATTCGCAGTACGGTATCCCCACACGCTAGCACCAACTGCTTTAGCTTTTGTTACACACTCATTTGGATCGTTTGTCTTCAAATAAACACCCATATCGCGCCCATTCGGCGGGTAGCCCCGAACACTAGGATTTGGATTGCAACCGTCTCTTGGGTTGCCTCCATAAGTGCATCCACTTATGTGAACATTGTCACTATTGTCACCTGAATATGGTGCGGACCACGCTTTTAAATCGCACGAATTAGGCATTTGTGGGTGTTTAGAATTACGATGTACCCAATAGACCGAACCAACCTTCTTAGCTTCAGGGACGCATCCATCTGGTGATGATATATTGTAGACGTTTTTAATTGATGTTACATTTCTAGACCATCCTTTCACTCGGGTGGCGGCCTTCACACGCGCCTCCTCTTCCACTCGCAACCGTTCCACCTCTGCCTCCGCCTCGGCCTTCACACGTGCCGCCTCGACTTCGGCC
>MDSX01005029.1_pt1 | contig 23569 bp, 23 predicted proteins | sample 811141 | NCBI WGS metagenome assembly MDSX01 (sample SAMN05326642, study PRJNA326480) | marine metagenome | isolation source: seawater | place: Atlantic Ocean: South East | collected 2010
ATCTAAAGCATTGTCAACGTCAAATTCATAATTTGCTAGGACAAGTTCATCTCTCCATTTTAATAACTGATTGGCAACTCCCCAAGAATCTATTGCATATGATTTTGAGATATAAAGATTTGGGTTTTCTCCCAACGTTAGTGCAATGGCTTGTTCATAAGCTCTAATACGGACAGTTTTATGAACCTCCTTTGAATATAATCCCAAATAATTCTCAAAAAAGTTAAGTAACCCTTTTTGTCCTAATCGCATATGTCCGATAGACAATCTATTCGTAGTAGAGACATTGTGTGGGTAGTCATCAAAATCAAAAGAACTGGCAAAATCAATTCTCATTGTTTACTAATTTTTAAGGAAGATATACAGAATCACAGCTTCTGATCAATTTTAAATATTATGACTTTACATCTAACAATACCATCGCCTCAAGCTAATAGAGATGAGATTATATTGTTTTCGTCCCTCCTATTCACGCACAGCGGCATCTATAGCTACCAGTCGTAGTCTATCATCTATCAGCCGCTTCCCGCAACGACTCAACAGGCTAATCAATTCAATCTGCAATAGCAATTGAGCCACCATGATCAGCCACTAGCTACGTTCATTATATGATCAATGAAGCATTTGAAGTATTAGCTGGATTTTAGGCTGAGGCAATTAGTATAGGCCCATATAACTCATGGAGATTATGTGGCCCATGTAAATCATGTTTATCACCATTTAAAGCGTCTAGGTCAAAGTCTATCAAGGAATTCTCTTTACAAGTGTCCCCTAACCCTACTAATAATTTCATTGATGTATCAGTTTCAAATGCTTTTGACTAAGAGATACCCGTGACTATCGCATCAAATGCATTTTTCTTCTGTTAACCCATCGAGCTAATCCAGAATTTTTGACATAATAAATTTTTAAGTCTGTTAAACCTTGGTTTTTAACAAAGAAGATTTTTTTAGTAGCTAATCCAGAATTTTTAACAAAGAACCAATGCCCATTATTCCTTTTAGCTTCACCAGGATTATTTACTTTATAAACAAGAAGATCAGCAGATCCTGAATTATTTACCTCAAATACTTTCACATCGGCTTGACCAGCATTTCTTACTTGGAATATATTTTGAGCAAATATTGTAGAGCTCAAACTCTGAAGAAAGAGGTAAATGACAAATACTTCTATCCTTTTTATTACCACTTCGACTAATTATTTGATTCAATTAGGTACTTGACTATTGCAGGTACATAAGGAGTAAAAATTCTATTTGGTGCTTCATTCCAGCTATAATCTTTGTCCCCATGACCGTATCGACCTACAAATCTCCTTTCATCCATGGGCAATTCTTTCATTCGAATCATTACTTTATCCCAATGTTCTTTATCAATCACCCCTACGGAGTCTCCAGTTGTAGTAATTTCTAAATTACTACCCTTTGAAAAAACACCGAAATTACTACCACCGCCCAAGGTGTTCACTTGAATACTACTATGCTTAAAGGCTGCAATTGCCTCACTAAATTCTATTGGATGCATATTCATATAAATCATTTTTTTTCTTTGTTTCCTATTCTGTCTATGTGAGGTATTGAGTTCCTTTTGCCAGATGGAGATTATGAATTTTCTCCATGCTCCTTTGTGATGGCCACCGTAAGAAAACAATGCTTCTTCTGTGTATAGTGGCTTTAAGTTAATCATTTTAGCAATCTCCTCAATAGAAGTACAATATGTTTCATAGATTTCAGAGGTGTTCTTATTGAGTACAATGCCTTGAGTATTTAGTCTAACCAAATCATTGTCAAGTAATAAATTGACTGATTTTGCGACCCATTGATCCATGATATACCCATCTAAATCTGGATTAACGAATGCTATTAATTTTGTATAAAAAGCAGGGCCCATTCCGGGAAGACCACCTTTCGATTTTAGGTTTTTGAATAATCTGTAGGCTTCATCTCTTTTTTCGATTTGACCGTGTCTGAGTGAATTGACAATAGGTACCCACATTTCTTTTGAGGAGAAGAATTTCCTTGCATGCTCTCGATTCATTCCTCCCCATGATAATATAGCTATACATACATCTTGATCACTATATTTATCATTTCCTCGTAGTTTAATCAGGTCATCTCTATTATAGCTCCTGTTCAGAAGAGGATTGATTGAGTTGTGATCTATAAAATATTTTGCCCATTCTTTGGCATTTATACCTTCATGTCTTTTGGTATCATTGAGATTGACTTGCAATTTTTCAATTAATGCTGGATTTAATTTCATAATATGCTTTTAGGGGTTTTTAGTTTATTTAGAATACAATTTGTAAGTCTTCTCTATCCGCTCAGCTATCCTTTTCCTAAAGGTCTTAGGCTTTAATATTTCTAGAAAATCTCCATACGACAATACTAGAAATTCAAATTCTCGATTTGGCCTGAGTTCTACTGAAAATATCGCATAGTCATCAGCTGTTTCAATCTCTCTTTGAGAATGATGAAATGGTCTGCTCCGCACATAATGAATATGAATACCGTATATCTTAAAGTGGATTTCTCTGACAGGATCTTCAAATGATTTTGTGACTCCTATTACGTCTCTGAAGTATTCCTTGGGATCAAAATTTGTTGATGTAATATAAGTTTGAAAGGTCTCTTTTAAATCTTGTATTCTTTCAAGACCGTAAGTACGTATAGCTTTTTTTTGGTGATTATATGCCATAAGATACCATCTGTTCTGATACTCTTTCAGCAAATACGGACTTACGACTGTAGAATATGGTGCTTGTTCGAATTTCTGATACAGAATCTGAATGGCCTTTTCATTATCTATTGATTCATATAATCGTTCTAACATTTCCGTACCCGGAACCGCAGTTGATTGTTCCAGTTGTAATACCGATTTAAGCTTCTTCCGTGATTCATAGACAATAAGTGAAAGCTTATGAATAATTGTATCAATTGATTTGAGATATCGGAATCCTGAAAATTGCTTTATTATACCAACAACTTGTCTCAGTTGGTCAATATCTTCTGCGTTTAATGGGGATTCAGTAATAGAATATCCCTTTTCAGTATACTTATAAGTGTGTTCTGATCGATCATATTCGATTGGTGCATAGTAACCCAGGCCTGGATTAGATCTCATTTGTTTGAGATCATCCTTAATTGTTCTTTCAGAAAAGGATTTTCGGGAATGACCCGTTATTTCTTCTATTTCACTTGCACATTCTTCTGCCAGATCTTTCCAATTCCATCTTTGACTATTGTCTTTGAGGCACCTATCTATAATTCTGTAGCGAATTGCAGCAACTTTAGTAATACTCATAAAGAAGAATTTAGCGGATTAATTATTGAATGCACCTCAATATAATTACCTTCGTGCAAACTAAATGCACGATAAATTATTTTTTCAAGAATTCACATTATTTTTTTTCCTCTGACTGATATGACTTGTCATTTTACTCATGTTTGTTACTACATTTTCAATCCTTACCTAAGTAGGAATATTCCATTTCACCATTTGTCTCTATTTTTCTTATGGGATCTGACACCCCAAATAATTCCTGCACTTATAGCAAGGATAATTAGCAAAAATTCCTTTACAATCTCCCAAAGTGTTTTCTGAATCATATAATTTTTGATTAAAACTATAGGTCATCGTGCAGCAATTCTGCACGTTGCTTTTTCCTAATCAATTAAATTTTTCAAGACCTGAACCGCAACTCATAATGATTAAAATGGTCTCAGCACAATGACACTCCGTTGCACTGCGGCCATAGAGCTGAGTGATTAATATTGTCCCACCCATCAGCCCATTGATGATCAGCCACCCTGAGCCATTGCCGCAGCATCCGCTCCTTCAGCGGCTATGACATGCTTATGCTCTTATCACCAGCCAACTCCCCACTCTAGCACCATTCCCACAGTAGATCACCTCCTTTTTGAATTTCATTACTAGTAAAATTGAAGATTCAATTCTAAAAAGAATCTATCATAAGATGTGGTCATTTTATAGTCTAGACAATCCTACCTTGAAATAGGTTCGCTATCTCAATTATTTTCATTAAATCTAAAAAGGAGTCATGGTTTTCACCACAACTCCTTGATTTTTAGTTTAGTACCGAAGGCGGGAATCGAACCCGCACATCCGAGGATACTGGATTTTGAATCCAGCGCGTCTACCAATTCCGCCACTTCGGCTAATAACATTGTGGTAGTCTTTGAATCCAAATCAGGCCCCAATTAAAATTGAGATCTATTTGTCAAATTTATCCTAACAATAAATTTAAGAGCGCAAATCTAATTCTTTTTCAGAATAGTATCTAACTATCATTTTTACAAAAATCAGATTTTCTAGAAAGATTTTTGAATAACTATTTTGCAGGCTCTACATGACCCCAATTTTCTCCTCTTTCTATTCTCTTTAGCTGAGTAGTGCTGACACCAAATCGCTTAGCAATCATCTTTCTCCTTGTCTTTCCTTGGATCAGTTGCTTTTTAATTATTGCAACTTGAGCAGCAGTTAGTTTGTAGTAACCACCTTTGTTGGATTTTTTAAAACCAAACTTCTTAGCTCTAGCCTTGATATATTCTTTCCATTCAACCTCATTCACCCAAATTACATTAGAAGGGAGGTTGTTCTTTCTGTTGAGATCCTTATGAATTACATAAGTATGCTCATCTGTTGAAGGATCAACAAAATGCTTTGCGACTTCCTTGTGAACATAGATAGCTTGATTGAGATTGCCTTCTACTTTTATAGATGCTCTATAAAATCCACGGTGATCTGGATGGGTTTTGAGTTCTTTTTCCTCCTCAGTTTCCTTGTCTATGGACTTAGTCCTGCCCAAATTTGAAATAAAATAGTCCTTCTTTTTTGTAGGCCTTTTGAATGTGATCTTTGCCCATTTTTCACTAGGCAGATTTTTAATTGTCATGACGCGTTACAGTTTTCTGATGTTTTCCTTTAGTCTATTAATGTATTTCATTCTAAAATAACATTCCTTAAGGCTCGCAATTTCTGATTCATTAAGCTCGGAGTTGCCGATTCTTTTGATTTCAGTATTGAGTGTATCTGTAAGCTGATTTATGTTTTGTTCTAATTCTGTCAATTTTGTCGGATCAGCATCGCCAAGTTGCAAATCCATGATGGTTTCATTGATATCCATCATTTCCATTAAAAATAATTGAGATAGTTCTTCTTTCTCTCCTTCTTTTATTGCGCCTTTAATTTCTAAAAGATGTTTTAATCTTTTATTGTCGTTTTTGAGGACGTTGTATGCCTCATTATTAAGGGTGGAAAATCGCAATACTTCTTCTTGCCTCTTTTCTTCCTCCAAGGTATAAAAATCAGGATGATACTTACGACTGTTTTCGTAATATAATTTTCGTAGATCAGCTTGATTTAGATTTAGTCTAACAGGGAGCCCGAAATATTCATAGTAATTTATCAAAATAATCTCATTATATCCAGACCTACAGCATAAATCATTAACATCATAATGAGAAAAAAGCCTCCCATAGTAGCATATTGAAGAACCTTGTCACTAGGTTTAACCCCTGTGATCACTTCAAAAAGTAAAAACATCACATGCCCTCCATCTAGAGCTGGAATAGGAAGTAGATTAATAAATGCAAGTAAAATTGATAGCATAGCGGTCAAATTCCAAAACCGATGCCAGTCCCATTCAGAACCAAACATCCCTCCTATTGAAATAAAACTACCGAGAGAATCTTGGGCTTTTATTTTACCTCTGAACATTTGTCCAAATGCTTTGATTTGACTTGCAATAAAGTTGTAACTTTTTTCACAACCCATACCGAGAGCTGGACCTATGGCATATTTTTCAGATGCTATTTCTATAAAATCAGTAGGTAGGCTACCAAAATAACCTAGTTTGCCATGTTCATCTACCATGACAGATGTAGTGATAGTATCAGATGATCTGAGATACTTAATATTCACCTCTTCTGATACCTTCGAAGACATTGCTGAGGCAAATTGCACATAAAATGGAGTCTCAATACCATTTACTCCAATGATTTGATCTCCGGCAAGCAATCCAGCTTTTTGTGCGTTACTTCCACTTGTTATCTCGGATATGATATTAGGATAAGCTAATGTGAAAAGAGATTTTTCTCTGTTTTCATAGGCAGAGATTAGAGAAGTATAGTTCTCAGGTACATTCAAGGTAATTTCTCTTCCATTTCTTTTTACAACAAGGGTTTCAGCCTCATTGAAAAGTATTTCTTGTTTAACCAAATAGGATTCAAACCTGTCCATATCTTTTGATCCTACACTTAGTACTAAATCTCCATCTTGCAGACCCAAATGTTCGCCTAATTCCTCTACAACCATTCCATATTTCGCTCCTTCAGTAGGAATATAACTTTCTCCCCAATGCCATAAAATCATTGCAAAAAGAAGGATGCCGAGTATAAAGTTGACCGTTACACCACCAAGCATAATGATCAGTCGCTGCCATGCAGGTTTTGATCTGAATTCCCATTCTTTTGGTTCTTCTTTCAGCGCATCCGTATCAAAACTTTCATCCACCATTCCGGCTATTTTTACATATCCGCCTAGAGGAAGCCACCCTATACCATATTCTGTCTCACCTTTTTTAATACTAAAAAGAGAGAAGTATGGATCAAAAAAGAGGTAAAATTTTTCAACTTTGGTTTTAAACCATTTAGCTGGAAAAAAATGACCGCATTCATGGAGTATGATAAGAATGCACAGACTTAGCATAAACTGTGCAATAGTTATTAATAGATCCATATGGTTGTTTTCCTATTTTTATTATTTGAAAGACTTGATGTAATATTTACATCAGAATGGTGCCCAAAAGTATACAAATACAGAACAATTTGCAGCCGATTTTTTTACTACAGTTTTTAGGTGTTTATTTTTGTTGTTTCTGAGTTGCATGTACAATTCATATTGCCTTTTTTAAATGTCACTGGATATGATCGTGTTTTATTCTGAAAACATCAATGCTGGATCTGGGGAATTAAGTTCCGAAGATTCTAAACATTGTTATAAAGTCCTTAGAAAGAAAGTTGGTGATAATATCATTGTATTGGATGGAAAAGGAGGGAAACACCATTGTGAGATTGACGCTATAGAAAAAAATTATGTTTCATTTACAGTTGTAAAAACTGATCTATATCCACCTGAAGACCATTTGCCTACCGTAGGGATTTCCCTACTTAAAAATTCTAATCGATTGGAATGGTTTCTTGAAAAAGCTACTGAAATTGGCATACGATCAGTCCAACCTTTAGAATGTAAGAGAACACTTAAAGGAAAATTTAGAAAGGACAGAGCAGAATCCATAGTTATAAGTGCTATGAAACAATGTATGAGAACCTTTTTGCCAGAGGTCAGAGAACTAAATTCCTTTGAGGAAATCCTTAGGGAAAATGCTAATAGGCGAAAATATATTTGTCATTATTCAGAAGAAAATGATCACCTTCTGGATGTTTTAGAAATGGGTCAACCAGCATATATTTTGATAGGACCTGAGGGAGATTTTTCTGAAGATGAACTGAATTTGGCAATTGGAAATGGTTGGAAAATGGTAAATATCAGTAATAGTAGACTTCGAACAGAAACGGCAGGAATTACAGCATGTCAGATAGTAGCCTTGAGAAATAGAGGAAATTGATGAAATATAACTGAGTAATAAGCATTATATATTTATGAACAAAGTGATCAGAATTGGTTTTATTGGAATTTTGGTAGTATTCCTTTTAGGATCTTGGGTTGTACCCCAAGATGGCGCTATAAAATTGGGATTGCTCAAATATAGTGGAGGTGGAGATTGGTATTCTAATCCTACATCATTGATAAATCTTTCTCTATTTAGTAATAGCGAACTAAACACAAACCTTGACCCTAATTATGCCACTGTGGAAGTGGGAAGTCCAGAACTGTTTAACTATCCATGGGTGCATATGACAGGTCATGGCAATGTCGTTTTTTCTGATGCTGATGCAGATAATCTTAGAAGTTATCTTATCGGTGGAGGATTTCTACATATAGACGATAATTACGGGATGGACATCTTCGTAAGACCCGCAATGAAAAAAGTTTTTCCAGAATTATCATTTGTTGAATTGCCATTTGATCATGAGATCTATCACCAGAAATATGATTTTGACAATGGTGTTCCTAAAATTCATGAGCATGATGATAAACCGGCTCAAGGATTCGGTATTTTTTGGGAAGATAGATTAGTATGTTTTTATACTTATGAAAGTGATATAGGAGATGGATGGGAAGATGAAGAGGTTCATAATGACTCTCCTGTCAAAAGATTAACAGCATTAAGAATGGGTGCTAATATTTTGCAGTACGCTTTTTCAGATTAAGACTAATCTACAAGTAGATTCTTCCCTCTCCTTAGGTATTTTTTAATATTTAGCCAAAAAGCAACAAAGAAGTAAAATATAAGAGGCGACCCAAGTGTCATGAAGCTCACGTAAATAAAATACAATCTCACCCGTGAGGATCGAAGACCCATTTTGCTACCGATGTAGCTACATACCCCGAAACCAAATTTTTCGATGATATACTTTATCTGTGTTGCTATTGCATACATAAGAAACCGAAAGGTACAAAAAAGTCTATTTTCTATTTGTCACTCTCATTATTAAATAACGAATTTTGATAAAATACAGTGTTGTAAATAATATCTAAAGCCGTCAAGTGTATAATAGAAAAGAGGTAACAAGCCCAGCCATCCCGATGAGAGTAATCAGTAATAATGGAATGAACTCTGATTGTTTGTTAAGCGTTCTCTTTCTTTGAATGTCAATCTCAGGTTTGCTATGAGTATAGGTTCTATTCATAGGCGTTTACATTCTTTGGAAAGCTCAAAAGTATTGAAATTAATTGTAAATCAATGAATTAAATATTAAATTATATTTTAATATATATAAAACACTGTGGCTTATATTGAACAGCTATATTTTGTGTTATTTGGTTATGATGGTAGAGTAATACCATTCTACTTGAGGTTGAATGAATCATAAAGAAATACTTTCTCCTCAATAGACTAATAAATCCATATTCATATTACTACTTTTGAAGAAATATAAAAAGAGCCATGGCTGAAGAAAAAAATCAGAAGCAAATCAATATAGAGATGCCAGAAGAGATAGCAGAAGGAATCTATTCTAATCTTGCCATTATATCACATTCTCAAAGTGAATTTGTATTAGATTTCGTGAGGATATTGCCCAATGTCCCGAAAGCAAAAGTGAAATCTAGAATTGTGATCACACCTCATCATGCTAAAAGGTTTTTAAAAGCATTAGAAGATAATGTGAAGAAATATGAAGCCCAGCACGGAGGAATAAAGCAATCTAGTGAACCTCCATTTCCTATGAATTTCACTCCTACGGCTCAAGCTTGACAGGCCTCTAGCCTATAGAACCGACAAAATGTCACTCTTTTCCATGTGGCACATGGTTTGAAACTTAGCATTTGTACTAAAATTCATAGAAAGCATATGCAAAAAGGTCAGATATCCGTACAAACGGAAAATATATTTCCAATAATTAAGAAGTTTCTATACTCAGATCATGAGATATTCCTAAGAGAGTTGGTCTCTAATGCTGTCGATGCCAGTAGTAAATTAAAGACACTTGCCGCTAGGGGAGAAGTAAAAGGCGAAATTGGTGATTTACTCATCAATGTGGATATTGAAGATGACAAATTAATCATTAGAGATAGAGGTATTGGGATGTCAGAAGATGAGGTAATGAAATACCTCAATCAAGTTGCTTTTTCATCCGCACAAGAGTTTCTTGATAAGTATAAAGATGAATCATCAATCATTGGTCATTTTGGATTAGGTTTTTATTCAGCCTTTATGGTGTCCGACAAGGTGGAGGTCAATACAAGGTCATACAGAGAAGAAGATAAGGCGGTAAGATGGACATGTACTGGTACCACTGAGTATACCCTAGAGGATATAGAAAAAGAGGAAAGGGGAACAGAAATAATCTTACATATCAATGAGGAGAGTAAAGAGTTTTTAGAAAAGGCAAGAATAGAGAGCCTTCTTCAGAAATATTGTAAATTTTTACCTGTTACTGTACAGTTTGGCACAAGGGAAGAATCAGAGTGGGAAGGTGAAGGAGATGATAGAAAAGAAATTAAAACTGAAGTTGATAACATTATCAATAATGTTGCTCCACTTTGGAAAAGAACACCTTCAGAAATAAGTGATGAAGACTATCAGTTATTCTATTCTACGCTGTATCCTACGTCAATGCCTCCATTGTTTTGGATACATCTGAATATTGATTTCCCTTTTGATTTGACAGGTATTCTCTACTTCCCTAGAGTAAGTAATTCTATCGAAGTACAAAAGAATAAAATTCAGCTATACAGCAATCAAGTATATGTTACTGATGATGTAAGTGAAATTGTGCCAGAATTTTTAACACTACTTCATGGTGTTATAGATAGCCCTGATATTCCTTTGAATGTGTCTAGAAGTTATCTTCAAAGTGATGGAAATGTAAAGAAGATCACTTCTTATATCACTAAGAAAGTAGCAGAAAAGCTCAATGATCTTTATAAAGAAGATAGAAAGGCATATGAAGAGAAATGGCCGGAGATTAGTGTGTTTGTAAAATATGGAATGCTCTCCGAAGAAAAATTCCATGATAAAGCAGAGAAGATTTGCCTATTGAAAAATATAGACGGAGAACACTTCACTTTTGAAGAGTACAAAGAGAAAATCACCGTTAATCAGAAGGATAAACACGATAAACTCATTCACATATACACGAATAGCCCAAAAGACCATCATAGTTACATTGAGTCTGCTAAGAATAAAGGGTATGATGTATTGGAAATGGACAATATTATTGACAACCATTTTATGCAACATCTAGAGCAAAAACTCACTGATGTTACTTTTGTGAGAATAGATAGTGATGTCACTGACAACCTAGTACAAACTGATGAAGAGGTAGAATCGGTAATGTCAGAAAAGGAACAAAAAAAGGTAGAGGACCTCTTTAAAGCTGCATTAGTTGATGATTCTAGTAAACTAGAACTCAGGGCTATGTCTCCTGATGAAAATCCAATATTGATAACAAAACCAGAATTCATGAGAAGAATGCAAGAGATGCAATCTTTTCAGACCATGGGTAAGAATGAAATGCCAGAATTCTACAATATCATAGTTAACACCAATCACCCTCTTGTAGCTCAAAAGCTATTAAAAATGAAGGGGACAGAGCGGAAAGAATCTTTCTGTAAGTATTTAGTTGATTTAGGAAAATTGAATCAGAACATGCTTAAAGGAGAAAACCTTTCAGCTTTTATTAAAAGAAGTTTGGAATTTGTTTCCTAAAAAATAATTGATGAAATAAGACTTGGCCTTTCATTAGAATTGGCCATGTTTTATTTTCTCAATTTTTCAAAGGTGGGTAAACCATTGGAATAAGGGGAATCTCAACAAAGAAGAATGAATCATCTATCATTCTTTTCATCTTATACTTTCCTGTCATTTGTCCTACTGGAGCTGATACTGGACACCAAGAAGAATATTGGTGAAAGCCTCCACCTTCAATTTTAGGTTGTTTCCCAATGACACCTTCTCCTTTCACTTCTCTAATCATCAGATTTGCATCTTTAATTAGCCATTCTCGACTTAGCAGTTGGACGGAGAGGTCTCCTTTGTTTTCTATTTTAATCCAATAGGAATAGACATATTTTCCTTTTCCAGGAAATGATTGCTCAGGCTCGTACTTAGAGATAGCGCTGATTTTGATATTATTTGTAGATAGTGTATTCACTTTTTAATCATTCCTTAATGTCTATAATCATAATGAAATTTGAGAATCAAAAGTTCTCCATTTATTGATATTATAACAGATTTGCTAACTGTTCTCTTATTTGATCTAATTCATTTTTCATTTCTACTACAATCTTCTGTATTTCAGAGTATTGAGCTTTAGACCCTATCGTATTAATTTCTCGCCCTATTTCTTGAGCCAGAAATCCCAATTTCTTCCCTTTGGATATACCTGGAGCATTAATTTCTTCATCAAAATATTTACAATGCTGAGACAGCCTAACTTTCTCCTCATGTATATCCAGCTTCTCGATATAGTATATTATTTCTTGTTCAAAACGATTATGATCCACAGTCTGTTCGCTCATATGTTCTCTAAGCCCTTTTAGCATTTTTTCTCTTTGTTGCTGGATTCTGGCTTCTTCATAAGGAGTGATATCCTTGAGAAGTTTTTCTATTTGTTTTATACTTGATAATAAGTCATTATACAATACTGTCCCTTCATCTTTTCTGAATCTGTTGAGGTCTTCTACAGCTTTGTCGCAAAGGTTTAGAATAAATTTCCACTCTGAATCTGACAGTGCATATTCTGAGCTTTTTATGATATTTGGAATACGGAGGATGCTTTGTACAAAATCACTATTCTCAATTTTGAGTTCATTACTCAGTTCAGAAAGATCTTTGTAGTATTTCTTAAAAAGAGGAACATTTAATGAATTTTCAATATCATTTTCATCAGCCATTACGGAAAGTGACATTTCGGTTTTTCCTCTTACTATCTTATCAAGAATATATTGGCGGAGTTTTATTTCATATTCTCTGAATCCTACAGGTACTCTCATCCTCACATCGCTATTCTTGGCATTGAGAGTTTTAATCTCTACAGTATATGTTTTATCATCATACTGAGCCGTAGCTTTTCCATAACCAGTCATTGAGTATGTCATAAGTGCAAATTATCTTTATTTATGGCCTTTTTTACTTGTTTTCAAGGCATTATCACATGTACTTCGTATATTTCATGGTAGCCTCTTAAATGGCCACTTTGAGATCGCAGTAAAATTTGGGGCAAATATACTTAGTATTATATTAGAATATTTTATAATATATAAATACCTCAAAAAAAGGAGCTCTTTATGAGCATTAGAATTAAAATTTTACGAAATTCGCACTCCTTGTGAAAAGTTATTGGAGCTAGATAAAATCTGACAGATGAGAAAAGCAGAACTCGTTAACATTATTTCTGATAAAACTGGAGTGCCTAAAGTAGATGTACTTGTAACTTTAGAAACATTCTTTAACGAGGTGAAGGATTCTTTAGCTGATGGTGAGAATGTATACATCAGAGGATTTGGTTCATTTGTAATCAAGAAAAGAGCAAAAAAAATAGGTAGAAATATAAAGAAGAATAAGGCGATAGAAATACCTGAGCATTTTATTCCTTCTTTTAAGCCTGCAAAAATATTTGTAGAGCAGGTAAAAGAAAACGTTACATCTCTACCTGATGATAACGGATAAATTTTACCTATGAACAGCACTCAAAAATCCACAATTGGATTTTTCTTAATCTTATTTGCTGTCCTTTATTTTGGGTTTGATACTAAACCCTCAGATCATGGACTCATAGAAAAGTCTAGAGCCCTAAAAATGAGCACAACTGATGTCTCAATTTTGAAAAGAGAAGCACGAAATACCCTTTCAAATGCCCAAAAAGGAAAAGTAGAAATCCTTAATGCACAATTGAAGAGTGCACCTGATACTTTGGAAAAAGTAAGGTTCCTGAAAGAACTTTCAGGTGCTTGGTATGAATTTGGGTTCCCATCCATTGCAGGAAGTTATGCGGAGGATATCGCCACTATTGAAAACAGTGATGAGGCTTGGGGAATAACCGCGACTACTTACGCTTTAGGAATCCGAAATTCTAAATCTGAGAAAGAGGGTAAGTTTTGTAAAGAAAAAGCTTTATCGGCTTTTGATATAGCTATTTCTCTAAATTCTAAGGAACTCAGACATCAGGTTAATAAGGCTGTAACTTTGGCTGATCACCCAGATGAGGATAACCCTATGAAGGGCATTCTTCAACTTTTGGATCTAAACAAACAGAATCCAGATAATGTGAGCGTGATCAATCAATTAGCAAAACTAGGTATGAAGACGAATCAATTAGACAAAGCTTTAGAACGACTTCAAAGAGCATTATCTATTGAGTCTGAAAATATCATGTCTAATTGCCTCATGGCAGACCTTTTAATGAGAAGAAACGAATCCGCTGCTGCGGAAGAATATATTAACAAGTGTAAGAGCTTGAAAGAATAAATAATTTTTAAAAAATAGTATAAATATGCCTTGCGGTAAAAAAAGAAAAAGACATAAGATAGCAACTCATAAAAGAAAGAAAAGGCTACGTAAAAATAGACACAAGAAGAAATAATAATCTTTTCTTGATTCATCATGTGGTGATGTACTTAAAAAACACATTCCTAATCAATAAGATGATATTATTATAGCACTAGAGATTGTTTCGCCTTATCAAATAACCATCTCAATAATTTGAGAGACCACGTCTATTTTTAAGAAACTATCTCTAGTCATAGATAACCCTGTTATTATTGATTAGTAAGTGAAATAGTAAGTATAGAGATTTACGCATTTTCACCACGCGCTTTTATATAGGATTATGAGGTAATTACTACATCAATAATCCACGACTTGGGATTTCTTTACAGTTTATCGCAAGGGACAAACACTCCAAAATGGAAAAAGAATTAGTAATTAATTCTCGTGATAATTCCGTGGATATTGCCTTATTGGAAAATTCTAGGCTTGTAGAACTTCATCAGGAAGAACTAGATCAAGCTTTTAATGTAGGTGATATATTCATAGGATTTGTTAAGAGACTCATGCCTGGGCTTAATGCGGCATTTATTGAGATAGGTCATCCTAAAGATGCCTTTCTTCATTATACAGACTGTGGCCCAAAACTATCTTCTGTATTAAAATATACGGATCAAGTTGTAAAGAAAAAGGTTAACACCTCCAAATTGACCAACTTCATCATTCCTCCCGAAATGGATAAAAATGGGAGAATAGATCAGGCACTTAAGAGTAGACAGCCAATCATGGTCCAGGTTTTAAAAGAACCTATATCAACCAAAGGTCCTAGGTTAACTTGTGAAATCACCATACCTGGAAGGTTTGTTGTGCTTACTCCTTTTAGTAATGTTGTAGCTGTTTCAAAAAAAATAGGGACGGCAGATGAAAGACAAAGACTTAAAACCCTAGTTGAAAGTATCAAACCAAAAAACTTTGGGGTGATAGTAAGAACAGCAGCTGAAGGAAAGAGGGTAGCAGAATTGCACGAAGACATATCTCAACTTTCTCATAAGTGGAATGAGGTTTTCAAAAAAATGCAAGGAGCGAAAAAGTATAAAAAAGTACTTAGTGAGTTGGATAAGTCAGTTTCTATGCTCCGTGATGTAATGAATGACTCATTTAATCGAATAGTGGTGAATGATGCAGAAATGCACGCTAACATTAAGCATTACTTGGGAGGAGTAGCAAAGGAAAAGCTGAAAATTTTGAACCTTCACAAAGGCAGGAGACCTCTATTTGACCAATATGGCATCTCTCGTCAGATAAAAGCTTCTTTTGGAAAGGCACCAACGATGAAAAGTGGGGCTTATCTGGTAATAGAGCATACCGAGGCTATGCATGTTATAGATGTGAATAGCGGCCCTAAAATGAAAAAAACGGATCAAGAGACATCGTCCATTGCTGTGAATCTTGAAGCCGCAGAAGAAATTGCCAGACAACTTAGATTAAGAGACTTAGGAGGATTAATCATTATCGATTTTATCGATATGCGAAACCCTGAGAATAAATCCAAGTTAGTGAAAGCCATGAAAAAGTTCATGAGTTTGGATAGAGCTCAGCATACAATTTTGCCTTTGAGCAAATTTGGGCTGATGCAAATTACAAGGCAAAGGACTCGTCCTGAAATAAATATCAACACCTCCGAAAAATGCCCTTCATGTGATGGTACAGGTGTTGTAAGTCCTACGATACTGATCACTGATGATATTGAAAGAAAGGCAAAACTGATCATAGATTCAGCACCTAAAACTAAGTTTGTACTTCATGCTCATCCATTTATTAATACCTATTTAAAATCAGGATTTCCAAGTATTCGAATGAAGTGGTTTCAGAAATGGGGCAAATGGATTAAAATTCAATCCGACATGACATATGGGGTGAATGAATATAGGTTTTTTGATGAAAATCAAGATGAAATAAGAATGGATTCGTAATTGGAATAAGTGCTATTTATTATAATCGGTCATTGTACGGCTGAGCCCAATATGCGTAAATGCTTTTGCAGCATCTGTTGTTTTTTTCAATAGAGAATGTAACTCATCTCGTTCTTCTTTACTCCATTTACCCAAAACAAAATCCACTTGTTGCCCTTTTCTAAAATCGTCACCAATTCCTACTCTAATTCGAGGATATTGAGCGCCTAAGTAGTTTTGTATATCTTTAAGTCCATTATGTCCTCCATCACTTCCTTTACCTCTGAGCCTAATTTTTCCAAATTGCAAGTTTAAATCGTCTACAATGACTAGTAGATTTTCTTTTTTGATCTTTTCCTTTTGCATCCAGTATTGTATGGCTTTTCCACTTCTATTCATATAGGTAGAAGGCTTAAGCAGAATGAGTGACTTTCCTCTGTGCTTAATTTTAGTCATATCTCCTAACTTTTTATGTTCCCATGTAGCATCTGACTCTGATGCAAGGGCTTCCACTATTTCAAAACCCACATTATGACGAGTATCATCATAGTCAGCACCCATATTGCCGAGGCCTACAATTAAAAATTTCATAGGATCAGTATATTTCTTTTTCTTTTTGAAAAATCTAGAAAAGTACATCCTTACTCTAGGTTAATAACATAAATCAATAAGATAATGCATATATAAAATGATTCTTTGAATTAAAGTTTCATCATAACAATAATAATAAGATTATTGACCCATTAAATTTGCAAGAATTCAATGAATTTCCGAGATACAATAGGATTTATCAAAAAACTTACACTTAAGAAAGTCATAAACGCAGCTGGATTAGTATTGACATTTTATATTTCAAAATGGTGGCAGGTAAGATCTTATCCTTTTATGCCAATGACTCTCTCTATAGAGCCGACAACAGCTTGTAATCTTAGATGCCCTGAATGCCCAAGTGGATTAAGATCATTTACAAGACCCACTGGAAATCTTAAAAGTGATTTTTTTAGAAGTATTATAGATGAGGTAAAGGACAAATTGATTTACCTCATTTTTTATTTCCAGGGAGAGCCATTTATTAATCCAGATTTTCTCAAAATGGTAAAATATACTTCCAATCATGGAATATATACGATTACCTCTACAAACGGCCATTTTCTCACTGATGATATTGCAAAAAAAACAGTAGAATCGGGCTTAGATCGAATCATTATATCTATAGACGGAGCAACTCAAAACACTTATGAGCAATACCGAAAAGAGGGGAAGCTAGCAAATGTACTTGCTGGAACAAAAAATTTAATAAAGTGGAAAAAAAAGCTGAATAGCAATAGTCCTCATATCATATTTCAATTTCTGGTAGTGAAGCCAAACGAGCATCAAATAGAAGATATTGAAGTATTAGCTAAGGAAATTGGAGTTGATGAGGTCAAATATAAGTCCGCACAGATATATGATTTTAAAAATGGAAATCCACTAATTCCGGAGAATGAGAAATACAGTAGATACAGCCGAAATAAAGACGGAACGTATAAATTAAAGTATAATCTCAAAGATGCTTGTTGGAAAATGTGGCATTCTGCTGTCATTACATGGGATGGCAAAGTTGTGCCTTGCTGTTTTGACAAAGATGCCAATCATGTCATGGGTCAAATCAGTACTGATTCTTCAATGGCACACATTTGGCAAGGGGAGAAGTATCACTCGTTTAAGAAATCAGTATTCACAAAAAGATCGTCAATAGATATTTGTCAAAATTGCACAGAAGGATGTCAGGTATGGCTTTAATCCTGCCATAACAATTAGTACCTTTGCGGCGTTTTTAACTACTCATGAATAAATCCATATTTTCTGTACTTCTTTTGTGTGTTTTTGCGCACACTTTTGTCCATGCTCAAAAAGGTATTGAACTTGGTGGATGGTTAGGAGCTGCAACATATTATGGAGACCTCAAACCAAAATTAAATCTTGATAATGTAAGACCTGCTGGAGGGATTATTTTCAGGCATAATTTCAATAATAGAATTTCATACAAAGGTTCTCTCAATTACATGAGACTAAGTGCAGAGGACAGTGATGCTACTAACACTTTTCAGCAGACAAGAAACCTTAGTTTTTTCTCGGATATATATGACATGAGTCATCAAATGGAATTTAATTTTTTACCATTTAATCATGGCAGTGAAGTAGATTTTTATACTCCATATCTATTTGGTGGGCTAAGTTCTTTTTTTTACAACCCAAAAGCCAAAATAGATTTTAATCAGGATGGAACGAATGAAGTATATACTTTGAGGAATTTAGGGACAGAAGGGCAAATATTGGGAGGGGAGTATGGTAGATTCTCGATGGCTGTCAATTTTGGTATAGGTTTAAAATTCGACATAAACGTAGACTGGAGCATCAATATAGAGTTTATGGGAAGAAGCACTTTTACTGATTATCTTGACGATGTGAGTACTGTATATCCTGATAGGAATAGACTAAGTGAACTACGTGGCGAAATCGCTGTAGCCCTATCAGATCGTAGTGACCCAAGTTTAGACATTGCAGCAACTGGCAATCAAAGAGGGAATGCCAGAGACAGAGATTATATCTATACTTTCGGAATCAGTATTATGAGATTCTTTGGTCAATTGCCTTGTCCTAAGGTGTCCAAAAATAGATAAGCGTGATTATTCATCACAACATTACACTTGATCCTAAACCTCGAGGTTATCACCTGATAACGCAGGAAATTATTTCTGATATAGGTAACCTTCCAGATTCAGGTTTATTTCATCTTTTTATCAAACATACTTCCGCTGCTCTTACCATTAATGAAAATGCAGATTCTTCAGTCCGAGTAGATTTTGAAAGTATTTTTAATCATATTGTTCCGGAGAATCTTCCTTTCCTCAGACATACTCTAGAAGGGCCAGATGATATGCCTGCTCATATTAAGGCTGCTATGATCGGATCCTCTGTATCAATACCAATTATTAATCACCAATTGACTTTAGGTACATGGCAAGGAATTTATTTATGCGAGTTTAGAAATTATGGTGGAGCTAGAAAACTTATTGCAAGTATCTATAAATAGACTGCCTTGAATATGCAATTAAGAAACAGTACTAAAAATAGATTGTCTAGTCACGAGTGATATCTACTTGCATTTACTTCAATCTCATTATCTTTCGAACCTTATATTATATTTGATTGTCTATGAAAGTGTTTTATCTAGTTATTTCAATTGTAGTTGGCTTCTCTATAATTAGCTGCAAAAAGTCCAGTTCTTCTGAAATTGAAGGCTTTAAAAGCTTGGAGGGGTATGTTTTAGAAATTGTAGCTTCAGAACCTCTTATTTCTGATCCTGTTGACTTGGAGTTTGACGAAAATGGCGATGCTTATGTTTTAGAAATGCCAGGATACCCTTTCGAAGATAAACACAGCAGGATAGTGAATTTGAAAGATAAAGACGGGGATGGAGAATATGATGACATGATTGTTTATGCGGAGTCTTTACAACTTGCTTCATCTATTTTGCCATATAATAAAGGGATTTTAGTTGCAGGTCCGCCTTACCTCTTATTTGTAAAAGATACAGATGGTGATGGGTTTGCCGATCACAGAGATACTTTGATGGGTGGATTTAGTACTGGAAACCTCCAGCATAATTATAATGGGCTCACATATGGTTTAGATAATTGGATTTATGCGGCTAATGGTGGTAACTCAGGTAATCCTTATTGGTGGGGTGATTCTTCTTCGGTTATTGATCTGAGAGGTGATGATATGAGGATAGATTTAGAAAAAAGAATAATTGAAAGAATTGGATATTCTTCTGGAGGGTATGAGTTGGCTATAGACGACTATGGTCGAATTTTTGAAACTCATAATCTTGAGCACATCTCACAATCTGTTTTTTCTAATAAGTATATAGCAGACTATAGTCTGCTTATTGATCATACATTACAAAATGTGTCGGATCATGAAGAAAATGGGTTGGCAAGAATCTATCCTATAGGAGAACAAGAATCCCGAGTAAATCATCCAGAACAGTCAGGTTATTTTTCCGGAGCATGTGGAATCACGTATTACGGAGGAGGGAATATGACTGAAGAGTTAAATCAATCTATTTGGGTTGCTGATGTAGTTTTGAATTTGATACATGTTGATCAACTTTCGCCAAAAGGTGCCGCCTTCTCTGCCTCACGAGTCGGTGTGAAAAGAGATTTTTTAGCTTCTACAGACCGATCTTTTCGCCCAGTGAACTTAACTGTGGGTCCAGATGGATCAATGTATGTAGTGGATATGTATCGTGAAGTAATAGAACACCCTGAATGGATTCCCGATGAAATAGAAAAAACCTTGGACCTCGAAGCCGGAAAGGATAAGGGTAGATTATATAAGGTATCAAAAGAAAATTCGCAATCTGTTGAATACAAGTTCACCGAGACTAGAGATTTAATAGAGTCACTTGGAAATAAAAATCAATGGGTAAGAAATACAGCTCAAAGATTGATTTTAGAAACACCAAATTCATCTGAGATAGTTGATTTACTCAATGCATCTTCATCTTCAAAAAACCCATTGACAAGACTCCATGTAATGTGGATACTTCATCACATGAATGAAATTGAAATAGCAGGAATACTTAAAAGTCTTAATGATGAAGTAGTAGGGAATAGAGAAAATGCTCTAAAAATATCAGAATTCTATATCAGTGGTAGTGAAGTGCTACAGTCGCAGATCATAGAAATGCTTGTTGATAAAGATCAGAGGGTAAGAATGCAAGCTGCACTTTCCCTGAGCACTTTATCTGACCAGGACCTTTTAAAATTAGAGACGGTCATTTTAGCAAAACTTAAAGAGATTGTTTCACTTGAAATGGACAAATGGAATATAGCAGCAATGTCATTATTGTGTAGACCTTTTTCTCATAAGGCGCTTTTCTCCATTGCCTCATTGGACGAATTTGTAAGCAAAAATGATCTTATACAGTCATTCACATCAATAAGTACACAATCCACGATTGGAATTGAGGAAATTATTCAATCAATTGCAAAGAGTGGGTTGACCGATGAGATTAAAGAAAAAATAGTTTCTGTAATTGCTGATCAGTCTGAAGGGATATCTAAATCAAATCATCTTTTATCAAGTATCAAATCCTTAGAAAAAACTGAGAGCCATTCTTTTTTAGCGGAACTTTCTAAGCTTAGAATGAGAATCGGATATCTACCTTCCCAAAAATTTGTCAGCCAAAGTGGTAAATCCATCGATATAGTAAATGAAAATACCAATGATGCGGAGACTAGGTTAGAGCACTTGAAAATTGTTGACTTATTACCATTTGATAAAAAATCAGATCTACTCTATAGTCTATTATCTAATGTGACCCCCCTTGATTTACAAAGTGCTTCATTGACACAACTATGGGAAGCCAATGATCCTAACATTGGAACAGAGTTGGTGAATAAATGGAAAGAGCTTGGTCCTCAATCAAGAAAAACAGCAAGTGACATTCTCCTTTATAAAGAGGTCCATCATGATGCATTGTTAAGTGGGTTAGAGGAAGGTGTTATAAATATTGGGGAAATGAATTTTGATCTAGAAAGAAGAAGGACATTACTTTGGTGGACAGATAATCAGGATACAAAAGATAGAGCAGGAAAACTATTCTCTGACTCAGGGGTGCTCAATAGAAAGGAGGCAATGGATAGTATGAAAATTGCTTTGGATTTAAATGGTTCTATTTCAGATGGAGGACTTGTATTTGATCAATTATGTGGTCAATGTCACATATATGAAAATAGAGGAAATGATGTAGGACCTGTACTTACAGAAACTCAAAGAAAAAGTAAAGAATCTCTACTACATGACATATTGGATCCAAATGCTGGTGTGGATACCAAGTATATCAACCATAAAATAGAAACCAATGATGGCAAGTTAGTTTTTGGAATGGTAGAAAAGGAAACTGATCTTTTAGTTACCCTTAAAAATAGTGGAGGAATAGAAACAACTATAAAAAAGAGTGATATTAAAAGTTATACTTCTTTGGGGACATCTTTGATGATGGAAGGATTAGAGGCCAGTTTGAGTCATCAGGATATGGCTGATCTACTAGCATTTTTACAACAATCGATATAATAGGAAAAATGAAATTATTCATAATATTAATCACCACCATTCTCATAATGAGTTGTGAATTTAATTCTGAACATAAACATGATAAGGCACATAATCATGATCACAAGCATGTTGAGGATCATGACCATGACCATGATAATGACGAAGATGGTCATCAGGAATTAGACAAGATTCCAATCGACATTATTGGAAAAACTATAGAATACAAATATGGGGAGAGCATTTATCATGTTACTGTTGACTCTGAAACTGACTTGCATTGGGAGGCAATGGAAGGCGGTGAAACTGGAGCTATTGGGGTAGAGAAATATGTTATGGACTATTTACCAAATGGTGAAGTATTTATATCATGGGAAGAAGAAACTGGAATTGGGGTTAGTCAAATTTTAGATTTCAAAAACGGCAAGGTTTATAATCATTTATTAAAAGAGCGAGTAGCTTCTACCGGGCCTGGAGAGATTAGAATTTTGGAATAACACTTTAAGGTCACAACTGACCATCAATGTTAACATTTGACAGATACTTTTTCATTTTGGGATCATCATATCTATTTGGGTGAAAAAAAGGAGCATACCAAGGGAGTTCTTGATCTGTCATATGTTGTGCACATAACTGTCCTGCTGCACAAGTCATCATACTTCCAAAACCTGCAAGTGCTCCTACTACAAACGCATTTTCGATTTTTAATGGGCCAATCAATGGCCAGTTTTCTTTGGTTCTTATATAGAACCCTCCATATTGTATAATAGGCGAGGGTATTTGATCAATGTACTTTTTAAGACCAGGAATGAATTTGCTTGCTCCTCTCATTACTATCTCTGGGAAATAATCATCATTTTGTATTTGCCATCTTGGGTTTTCATGTTTTGTAGAATAGGCCCAACCCATTTTAATTCTATTTCCACTTTCCGGTTTGATATGAATTGCTCCAGGCATAATATCGGTCATCCATTTAAGTTTATCGTTGGATTTCAAATAAGCTCTTTCATCATTCTCCCATTCTAATTTTTGTGGATCTGAATATATGGTAAATGGCATTTTTTTAGGTATAACATGAAGAGGATCGGGGGTGATAAATTTACGTTGTAGCGTATTCCATATGGGGAGTTTTAGGTCAATTAATTCGACCATTTGATCTAAAAATGGTCCTGCAGCAAGCACAATTTGATCACAATCTATCGTGGATCTATCTTCTAATAAAATTTCAAAACTATGAGAGGTAGTAATTAAGTTTTGAATTTTGGCCTGCTTAAAAGTTGCTCCTTTTTTTCTTACCGATACATTAGCATCACATCTCATTGAACCTTCTGCCATATTGCCATCTGAAATATTGAGATATCGAATAATTGAGTGTATTG
>MDSX01052428.1_pt1 | contig 23504 bp, 23 predicted proteins | sample 811141 | NCBI WGS metagenome assembly MDSX01 (sample SAMN05326642, study PRJNA326480) | marine metagenome | isolation source: seawater | place: Atlantic Ocean: South East | collected 2010
GGTTGGTCGGGAACTTGCTTGACACTGCGTGTTAAGGAGAGGTGAACACAATGGCACGACCAAAGGAAGAAGATTTAGGAGAAGATTTCTCTTACATCTTGCGAATGGCTGATACGGACATGGATGGACAGAAAACGCTTGCTACTGCATTGACTGCCGTACGAGGCGTCGGTCCACGAACCGCCATTCAGATTTGTAAAAACACAGGATTCGACCCTGCTTCACTCGCCGGACACCTCTCGGCTGATGAACAGGAATCGCTTCGTGTAGCAATCGAAGGTTATGCAGAAACCGTCCCACTTTGGATGCTTAACCGTCAACGTGACCTTGAAACAGGTGACGAATTGCATCTTACAGGTCAACAAGTAACGCTTACTCTCGAAGATGACATCAACCGTCTTCGTACCATGAAGTGCTACCGTGGTGTTCGCCACGCGAGTGGAAACAAAGTTCGTGGACAACGCGGCCGCTCAAACGGCCGTGGTGGACTTACACTTGGTGTAAGCCGAAAGAAGTGATTTGGAGGGATGATGAATGGGAGAACCAAAGTTTGCACGACCTAAGTTTGACACGCCTTCCCATCCTTGGAAGGCTGCAAGAATCGAAGAAGAACATGCTATACAAGCCAATCACGGTTTGAAAAATATGCGTGAAATCTGGAAAGCAAAATCCCAACTCCGCCGACATCGACGCCAAGCAATGCGCTTGATTGGTATGGTCGACACGAGTGAATCTCACGGCAAGCGAGAGATGGATGATTTGCTTCGTTCATTGCACAACAAAGGCTTGATTTCCTCGGATGCAAAACTCGACGATATCCTCTCCCTGAGCACCGAAGATATTCTCAACCGACGCTTGCAAGCTCAAGTGTATTACAAGGGACTGGCTATTTCGATGAAGCAAGCCCGACAATTTGTTACCCATGGGAAAATTGTCATAGGCAACCAAAAAGTCACAATTCCGTCCTATCCTCTTTCACGAGATGAAGAAGAACTCCTCACATGGCATCCAAGTTGCCCTTGGATCGACAATCCAGAACACCCCATTCGAAAGGCTATCGATGGACGGGCATCGTCCGCTGAATACGGTGTTGAAGAAGAGGAAGTCGACCCTGAAGCAACATCGGAATTCGCTGATGAAGTCGTTGCTGCTGCTGAAGAAGCCCCTTCCGCAGAGAATGTCGGAGGTGACGAATGATGACACGACGTGCTATTATCAACATCTTCAGCTCATACAACAACATTTTGATGACTGCTACCGACTTGACCGGTGCTGAAACAATCACAACCTGCTCCGGTGGTCAAGTGGTTAAATCATCAAAAGACAGCGGTGGACAATTCGCTGCAACCCGTGCTGCCGAGAAAATGGCTGACGATCTCAAAGACAAGGATTTCACTCAACTCATTATCAAATATCGCGCACCTGGAGGCAATCTTTCCAACAACACTGGTCCAGGAGCACAAGCCGCGATCCGAGCCCTAACTCGTGCCGGCATGACAATCACTCGTATCGAAGACGTGACACCAATTGCTCACGATGGAACAAAGAAGAAGGGTGGCCGTCGTGGCCGCCGTGTTTGATTTTTGAGGTGGAAGAGATGGATGTACAAATCGTTGATGGATGGCCAAAAGGTAATGCAATTCGAATTCTTTTGACAAATACAGATGCTGCACAAGTGAATGCTGTTCGCCGAGCGCTTATTGCTGATGTTCCAAAGCTTGCAATTGACAGAGTCAATTTCGATCAAGGGACACACCAAGACAACAAGGGACAGGTTCTCGAATCCGTCAATGTATTGCCGGATGAAGTGATTGCTCACCGACTTGCAATGATACCCGTCCCAACATATCCTGATGAAGGAATCACTTTCCCTGAAGATTGCCCAACATGCAAAGATATGGCTGAGGAATCAAAAGGTTGTATGACCTGTCAAGTTCTTTACCACATTCGAAAAGAAGGGCCTTCTGAAGACTCTGATGAGGCTTTCAAAACTGTATATGCTGAAGACCTTACAACAATATCTGATCAGATGTTTGACATCCGAGAAGAGCACAAGCGCATTCCATTGACAATTCTTTCGAAAGGACAGTACCTTGAATTCTACGCTTTTGCCACACTCGGTCGCGGCCGGGACCATGCAAAGTGGTCTCCTGTAGCGGCTGTTGGATTCCGCCAACACCAAATTGCAACACTCAACAAGCCGAAGAAGGCGAAGGTTTTGTTCGACCTCGGTCTCAAAACTTCGGATGGAAAACCAATCGATGCAAAACTGTTCGGGAAAGATAAGAAGATGACTGATATCAATCATCTTCTTGACCTTACAGATGCCCTGCATCAAGTCGGACCAGGAACAAACCGTGACATTGAGTTCGATGATGCGATAACAATGGAACCCGTTGAAGGCGCATATGTCTTCAATTACGAAACCGATGGAAGCCTTACACCTGAACAAGCGTTCAATGGAGCAATGAAAGAACTTCAAGGACGCTTTGACCGTTTGGCAAGCGAAATCGACCAAGCACTCGCTTGACCGATTTAGCCGAGGTTTGATAACGGTGCGGGTAATGGTTGGTTTATGCAGAATGCACGCCGCATGGCAATTAGCCTAACTTTGCTGTTTCTTTTCTCCGCAATGATGCCAATGGCATCTGCGCTGGATGAATACACTGGTTTTGAGAAATCGAAGTCTCAAGAGCAGTCGAACGAGCACCAACAACCGAAGAAACTAATCTTCAAAGACCCTGATCAAAAACCCAAAACAAGCGGAAGGGCAGCTTGCGTTACTCAGTCTGATGCGGGGACCCCTGGTGATGCTGGCAGTAATGCAAATACATCACGCAGCCTGGGAACAAACCCCAACAGCGGTCAAAGTGGAACTCAAGGATGTGTCGATTCTGCAGATACCGAAGACTGGTATGGAATTACCACAACAGCCGGAAAGGATGTGGATGTGGAGTTGACGGTGCCTGCAAACGCAGATTTTGACCTCTATCTTCGCGATTCTTCAGGATCCATCGTAGACAGTTCCGAATCGATTACCTCCTTAGAAAAGGTAAGCACTGCAGGTACATCACTTTCCAGCAATGCTGGAACTTTTTACGTCGAAGTCTATGTCTACAGCGGCGATGGCCAATATTCCCTTCGAACATGGACGAACAATACTCCTCCTCGACCAGATCTTACAATTACATCCATTGTCGAGCCAACCTCGGGTCAGCCGGGTTCGACAGTGAACGTTGAATATGTTGTAGAAAATATTTACAACACAACTTCGGACCCATTCGAAGTCCAATTTGTGCTTTCTACCGACCAAACATACAGCATCGCAGATGAATTAATCGATGTCTCACAATCCGAAAATGGTCTGGACGAAAATACAAGTCGGACCACAAACGCTCAGGTTCTTCTACCCTCGAACTTAGCAAATGGCACATATTATTGGTTGCTGTTTGTTGACGGATACGGGAATGTTACAGAACATAATGAATCCAATAACTTCCTTGCATCAGATGGTGTAATGTTGGTTGGAGAATCTTGTGATGACCTTCATCCGAACGGACAAAACGATGCTGGGCTTGGTGGCGATGCACCCGATGACCAAGCCAACGCTTCAACACCTCTTGGGACAAATGTTACCGGAACATATTCTGGTTGCATCGATGGAATAGAAGGAAATGATGTTCTTGCATTTGACGTCCCAGCCAACCATTCAATTGAGGTCACTCTCGCTCTCGATCAAGCCGTAACAACATATGTTGATTTGACAAATGGTAATTTCGATGTTGATTCTGGCGCTTCGTTTGGAGGAAATGACGGGGTTGTTTCGAGTATTGGAACAACGTTTGACGGCATAGCGGGGACGTATTATGTCAATCTCTCACGCTCTGGAACAGGCGTCAACTGGACGTTGGATGTTTGGACAAATTATTCAGCTCCAGCACCAAATTTGGTGATAGAGAATCTGTCCGGGTCAATCTCTGGAACTGCGGGGGGTGGCGTAATACTTGACGTCGAAGTAAACAACACAGGTACAATGCTTGCCCCGTCATCTCTCGTCACTGCCTGGCTATCTGTTGACAGAGGGCTTGCCGACCACGATGTCGAAATTGGTAACGTGAGTATCTCTGCGCTTGATGTGAATGAATCAGGAACGTTCCAGTTAACTGCGTCACTTCCTTCAAACGTGCAAGGAGGAAATTATTCAATCATTGCCATGGTCGACTCAGATGAACAAATTGATGAGAAAAATGAAGATGATAACTTGGGAGTTTCGTTTGACGAATTGCTCATCGATTCCAAAGCAACATCATGCCCTGCTCAAAACGATGCAATGTCTGGAGGAGATGCTGGCGGAGATGCTGCATCGTCATACTTCCTTGGAACCGATGTGTCAATGACAATCAGTGGTTGTATTCACAAAGATGTTGACGATGATGATTGGTTTGAAATTGGAGTGTCTCCCGGACTCAATGTCACAGTTACACTCGTCAATTCTCCCGACCAAGATGCGGATGTTTACCTGCGCGACGATCAAGGCGTTTGGTTTGACCGCGGTTTCCTTTCAACTTCAATTGATGAAACCGTTACAACCGTTGACGACGATACCTTTGGTGGCGTTGGAGGGACATTCTACATTAGCGTTGAGTCTTGGCTCAGCCTTGGGGTTTACACTCTCATAATCGAAACCGAAGGAGTTGAACCAAATTCATTCAATTGCGGGCAACAAGATGACCTCGGCTTGGGTGAAGATGCACCTGGCGGTAGTGGAATTAATGTCGGTCAAAATCCAACTTTAAACGGGCAAGGGTGCTTTAGCGGACTTGATGATTCGGATGTTTTCGCCTTCACTGTCAACGATGGCAAAAATTTCCAAATTGAATTTACCGCTGACCCTGAAATGCCGTTTTCAGCGACACTGGAAGATGTAAGTGGAAATGTTATTGCCTCTGCTGACAACACAAGTTTCGGGGTATTCTTCAGTTCTTACGAAACTGATTATGAGGGTGTGAGTAAAGATTACGTTCTGACTATCGACGCAAACAACGGTGCTGGATACTACAATATTTCAGTGGAAAGCCTCGAGTCTGCTCCGGCGGACATCGGCATTTCCTCACTGGTTTGCCCAACCAATCACACCTCTGGTTCTGAACAGCAGATTACCTGGGAATTAGTGAGCTTACGCGGTGATGCAATGGGCACTTCAATCACACTACACCTCGACTTGATTGATGAAAGTGGCGCTGACGTTGCCCGTATGGCCACAAAAACAGTCGTTGTCAGTGGCCAATACAACACTACTTTTGGCTCAGGCGCGGAGTACTACACAACAATCGACGAGCAGTCGACTGGAATGTACAATTGCCGCCTCACCATTGATGCTGATGATGATTTAGAAGAATCGGACGAAACCAACAACCAACAAGTCGGAACACCCTTCTTTATCCAAAACGAACAAGAGTTGTGGGCGAATGATGTTGACCGAGACGGATTCAATACTACTGATTCGGGTGATGGAATTGTAGACGATTGCCCGACAACCTTTGGCAACTCAAGTATCGACCGAATTGGATGCGCTGACCTTGACGGAGATGGCGTTTCAAACCTCAATGATGAGTGGCCGTTTGACCCAAGCCAAGCGCTCGATTCAGATGGTGATTCTTATGGAGATAATTCTGATGGGACTGATGGAGATGCATGTCCTGAAGTGTTTGGCGTTCCAAATGGCGTTGGAGGCGATGGATGTCCAGCTGCTGACACCGATGCTGATGATGATGGCGTCGACGATGATTTGGACCAATGCCCGAATACCCCAGCCGGAACTCAGGTTGGAGCGGATGGTTGCGTCGTTGTCAATAATGGAGACGGAACTACAGATGGCGATTCAAACACGAATGACGGTGGCAACGCCGATTCGGATCTAACGACCGGCGATGGTGATGATGTTACGCCAAACAATGCAGACGAGGGATCGAGCGCAGACGAAGACGGTACACAATCAAGCTCAGGCTTATTTGGACTCTCATTCGTGACTATTGGAATGATTGTGGGTGCTACAGTAGTGCTTCTTCTTTCAGTAGTTCTTATTCTTCGAGGACGTGGAAAAGATTCTGATTCCTTATTCGACCAGCAACAGACGGCATATGCTTCCGTGACTGGCTTACCGCCGGCTGCTGACCCAACAATCACGCCCGAACAACTGGCATATGAACAACAACTGATGGCTGCAGGATATCCTGCCGACTATGCACGAACCTATGCAGATCAACACTTCCGGCCGTGGTTGAAGGCTTAATCGCTGAAAGTAAACAAAGCGAATGCTCTTGACCCTCCGACTGCTGGGAGTGGATATGCAAGCACTTATGGAAACCAGCGCAGGTAACATTACCATCAACCTCTACGATGACAAAGCCCCAGATACTGTGGCGAATTTTGTTCGACTCGTCGAGAGTGGACATTACAATGGACTCCACTTCCATCGAGTGATTGAGAACTTCATGATTCAAGGCGGATGTCCGCATTCCAGTGATCCGAACTCTCCACGTGCCGGTACTGGTGGCCCTGGATGGCAAATCCCATGTGAGCGTTCAGCACTCAACCTCAAGCACGACAAGCCTGGTGTCTTCTCAATGGCAAATGCTGGCCCAAATACGGGTGGCTCACAATTCTTCCTCACAACAGTACCAACGCCCTGGCTTGATGGAAATCACGCTGTATTTGGAGAAGTTGTTGACGGGATGGATGTTGTCAAAGCCATTGAACGATGTGAAAAAGGCCCCGGAGACCGCCCGCGGAAGCCTCAGCAGATTATTCGTGTTTCACTGCAATAATTGTTGAGTAAATGCAAATAAAAGCAGTTCAGTCACACACTCAAAATTGAAAAAGTAATTTCTATTCAATGTGATTTGCTTTTAACCCACTCTGCATAAAGCGCATTCATGCATCGACCCCATCGAATGTCTGTTCATCCATGACCGGAGCGAAAGAGACGGCCATCAACAGGGGTTTCTGTGCGAACTGTGAAGAAGTTCAGCCCCAAGGGATGAACATGACCGATGTTCGTATCGAAGCCGACACCATGGGTGAATTGGAAGTTCCTGCAGACAAATACTACGGTTGTCAGACCGCCCGCTCGCTCATCAATTTCGACATTGGTGATGATACTATGCCGGCAGGTGTGGTTCGTGCCTTCGGTATACTCAAGCAGGCGGCTGCCAAAACGAATGTCGCTCTCAAACAACTGGACCCTGAAATTGGAGACCTTATCATCGCTGCATCCCAAGAGGTGCTGGACAATTGCTTGGACGAACATTTTCCTCTAAGTGTTTGGCAAACCGGAAGTGGGACACAGACGAACATGAATGCAAATGAAGTCATTGCGAATCGAGCGATAGAACTTGCAGGAGGCATCCTTGGGTCCAAAAACCCGGTTCATCCCAACGATCACGTCAATCGAGCTCAGTCCTCCAACGACACATTCCCTACTGCAATGCATATCGCCGCAGCAGAAGCGATTACCCACAAACTCCTCCCCAGTGTTCGCGCGCTTCGTAACGCTTTAGCTCAAAAGTCCGATGAATGGAAGAGTATTGTCAAGATTGGCCGAACACATCTCATGGACGCTGTACCTCTCACGCTTGGCCAAGAGGCATCGGGGTGGGTAGCCCAACTCGATGCGGATTTACGAAGAATTGATTTTGCCCTTGATGATCTATTCGAACTTGCTCTTGGCGGTACTGCTGTTGGAACCGGCCTCAACACACACCCGTTATTTGCGCAAATGGTGGCTGATGAAATTGCAAACATCACCGGCCTCAGTTTCTGCACGGCGGAAAACAAATTTGCACAACTCGCTGCGCACGACGCCATCGTGGCAGCATCAGGGTCGCTCAACACCCTTGCAGTGTCACTCATGAAAATAGCAAACGACATTCGCTGGCTTGGCTCTGGTCCACGTTGTGGATTTGGAGAATTGGCACTGCCTGCGAATGAACCGGGCTCCTCAATAATGCCTGGTAAAGTCAATCCGACACAGGCTGAAGCAATGACCATGGTTTGCTGTCAAGTCATGGGCAACACGACGGCTATTACCGTAGGTGGAAGTCAAGGCAATTTCGAACTGAATGTTTTCAAACCGATGATGATCCATAATCTAATCCACTCCATCCAATTGCTGACTGATGCATGCGTTGCATTCCGGACGAAGTGCGTTGAAGGATTGGAACCCGTAGAAGAAAACATCGCCTCGCATCTTGAAAATTCGTTAATGCTTGTCACTGCGCTCAACAACCACATCGGCTACGATAAAGCTGCTAAGATTGCTAAAAAGGCACATGAAGAAGGGACTACACTTCGCGAATCAGCACTGGAGCTTGGTTACGTTACGAATGAAGAGTTTGATGCTTGGGTCCGTCCTGAAGATATGACAGGCCATGGCCGATAAACAGAACCGCTTATCTTGAGCCTTCGACAAAAATGAAATTGATGAACGCTTGAAAAATCAAGTACCACAAAAGAATCATCACAACAAGAGGGCCGCCGCCCGGATCGGATTCGGTAATCATTCCATAACCAATAATGAGGGCGGCGAGCCCCAAGAGGAAAAAGACCCGATAGATAATCTGAGTAAAAATCCGAGCCTTCGCTGACATTACGCGCCAACCACTGTAACCAAACCACCTCGAGAAAAAACCCGGTTCGTTTGCAGATGTATTGGAGTCATTATTTTGATTCATTTTTCGTCCTCGCTTTGTACGTTAAGTGACTTTTTGAGTAAAAATTCGATTTGTGCATTCAAAGAGCGGAAGTCACGCTCAGCCCATAGTCGGAGTTGCTCATGGAGTTCAGGATCCAAACGCAAGAGAATCTTTTTCTTGGTCACCGTTCATCCTCCATTCTTATCGTAAGAGCCAAAACACGGGCCCTAACAATTGGGAAATACCAAGTAAAATCATGAAAACTACGGTAAAATAGAATGTTTTCGGCGCTTCTTTCTTCGACATCCAACCTTTTCCCCTAACGTGGATTCCTTGTCGAACCCATAGATATCCTGCATATGCAAACATGAGGATAGCAGCCACAAGTGGAATCGCTACCTTGTAGATGAGAGAAGTATCCATCCTCCTACCTCACTGATAGAGCGTTCCTGTGTTAACGACGGGCGTGGTGTCTGTCTCTGAGCAAAGAACGACCAAAAGGTTACTGACCATGGTTGCTTTTTTATCTTCGTCAAGTTCAATGATGTTTTTGTCACTCAGTTGTTCAAGTGCAAGTTCAACCATGCCAACTGCCCCTTTGACGATCTCGCTTCGAGCAGCAACAACAGCACTTGCTTGCTGACGACGGAGCATGGCTTGAGCGATTTCTTGCGAGTATGCCAAGTGGCTGATACGAGCTTCAAGAACTTCAATTCCAGCGCGCTTGAGTCGAGCCTCGACGGAGAGTTGCAACTCTTGCGCAATAACTTCTTGATGGCTTGAAAGAGCTACTCCCCCGATATCTTTGTCTTCGATAATGTCATACGGATATTTTGTTGCCATAGCGCGCAGCGCTGCCTCACTCTGAATTTGGACATAGCCGTGATAATTGTCAACTTCGAACAAGGCTTCAGCAGCATCGACGACTTTCCAGACGACAACTGCTGCAATTTCAATTGGGTTTGCATTGACATCGTTGACCTTGAGTTTCGCAGACTCGAAGTTACGAATTCGGAAGGATATCTTTTGCTTTTGATACAGTGGGTTAATCAAGAAATGGAACCCTTCTTTTTGAACAGTACCGGCATACTTTCCAAAAAATTGCAAGGCCTGTGCCTCATTTGGATTGATGACGAGGTAGCTGTTCCATTGCAGAAACCAGAGTATAACCAGCGCCAATTGAAGAAATCCGCCGAAAAAAGCAGTTATGGTCGTAATGTAGGTTACAAACAGGACAAGGATAAGGGCGGGGACGACAAGCCAATGAATGGCAATACCGAGAAAACCGTTAATCGTGGCCTTCTCTACATCCTTAAACATAATTTCATCGTTACCGGCCGTTATCTGTTGAATTGAAGGTGCTGCTTGCATACTTGCTCAGTTTCTCGCTATCATAATGATATCATAAAGATATCGTAAACCATTAACAATTCTGTTAAATATCTCCAAAGGGTGCGAAGGATATGGCCAACAAACCCGTTTTAGTCGTCGGTGGAATATGCATATTGCTTGCAATAGCAGCTTTCGGTATTGCAGGTTCAAGCTGGTCTGAAGGCGTGGATGAGTTTGAAAATCAGGAGAAGGAGGAAGCGTTCATAGAAGGGCCGAATGACTCGTTTACCTACACATATACCGATGAAGATGGTTTTGGGTCGAGCGGATGGTATGTCATGATGGAAGGCGAGTATGGTGATGCAGATGGAAACGACAGAACCGATGCTTGCGAAAATGTGACATTCACAATTACTGACTCTCGTGGAAACGATGTAACAGGTAAGGCAGGGCACGTGTTTTGTGCTGATTCCTATGAATGGAGAGATGAATGGGCTGACCCTGTTGAAGGCGATGGTTTGATCGTGTTCGGTTATGTTTGCGCAACAATCGACTCAACCGATGAAGTGACTTACGAGTGCAACCTTGGAGAAAACTATGTGATAGAGAGCGATACTCAACTATACATTTTTGACAAAGACTCCCATGATTTGCAATATGTTGACGGGGTTTGGTCCTTTATTCAAGGCGGACTCCTCGGTACATTTGGTACGTGTTGCTGCGGCCTTGGTGGTATTTTGATTCTGGTTGGAGCCTTGACAGGAGGGGCGCCAAAGCCGATGGTGGGGTACATGCCTCAGCAAGGAATGGTGATGCAGCAAGGTATGCCACAGCAACAAATGGGACAAATGCCAGTACAACCTCAGTATACCGTCGGAGCAGATATTGATTCCAGTAGCGTGGCCGATACCCCAGTCAGTGTGAATGATACTCCTTCAAGCGTCTGGGACGATTGACAGTGACCGATTATCGTTCACGTAATGCCCGAAGTTTGTCTTGTAAAGCACTTTTACGCTCATTGCGCTTTTCTCCTTGACTTTCCGTAGACATCCGCCGTTCAAACATCTCCTTGTCCCAGAGACAAACATCGCCGTTTTCAAATCCGAGAGCGATCCGCTGTGAATTTGAAGATACGGATTCACAGCGACTGCTTTGGGAAGATGCTAAGATTTGACCGGTTTTAGAATCCCGAACCTCCAGTTCACCTTGGGTTCCTGTCCAGCGACCAACCCAATGTGTTGAAACCTCATTAAACGAAAAAGCGCATCCATGGATGGTAATTGAATTACCTTGCGATGTCCACGCTTTTTCTCCATCACTCATGCACACAAGGGAGCCATTTTCCAATGCTGCAATAAATCCTGAAGAGGTTGGAACAATTTGCTCTATCGAACAAACCTCAGCACTCAAAGTAGCACCTTCATGATTTGAAATAACACCGTTTGCATGTCCAAAATACATCGAGTCCATATCCGAGGCTCCACATGTTATTGGTGATTCGGTTTCAGCCAAAGAATGAGCTAAATCGCCTTTGTGATCAATTGAGGCATAGCCACACTTTGGGCGGCCCAGTCCAAGCCATAATTTTGAATGATATTCGAGGAGGACCCAAGGCCTTTCGTCCATTCTCTGAACCCAATTCATCGCGCCGTCAAAAGAAAAATTCCAAACGGCAGATTCAATGAAATCATTATGCTCGATATCGTAAACGGATGATACGGCATAAACACTCCCTTCAAACAGCGAAAGCGTGTCAGCACTACCCTCCAAAGGATGAGCCCAGCGCTGCTTGCCGCTATGAGAATCAATACAAACGACGTGGAGGCCAGATGTTGCAAAAACTGACTCTTCACTTACGGACAAAACGGTAATTCTGTCTGGTAATTTGGCAGTCCATCTCAAGGTACCTTCTGAATCCCAATGCTTGAGGCGCCCGTTCCAGCCGCCAGCATAGATGCTACCATCTTGTTCGAGATGAACGGCAGAAACAGATTCTCCCAAAGACCGCGTCACCCAAGTCGAGGAAAAGAGGTCCATGACAGTCTGTTAGGCTGAGCCTCCTTAAGTTGGATGGAAGTGATGCATCAAAATCAGGCGCTTCTTCAAAAAGATTGTTCGACCGGAATGTAACGCTTAGGTATTGCAAATGTCAAGAGGAAAGCGACAATTCCGAAACAACAGGCAGCATAGTAATGCCCCATTCCGAAGAAAGAAAGTGCTGCAGCGGTGCGAAGAATTGCGATCGAACCACTTTTCATTGCCCAAAGGGTGAACCCAGTCGCGATGAGGGAAAGTCCCATGAAAGCAAATCCAATAGTGATGTAGATACTTGCCGCACCGGGGTCCATGAGCGGATGATCCAATTGCTGCGGCGTCAAATCGATGTTACGAATCTCGCACTCTTGAGCGCCGTTCGAACATGGTTGGGATGCAAATTCTTCAGGAGAAGGAATGGTGAAATCAATTGTTGTGAAGCCAATTGGCTCTATTATTGCTGGAGGTGAAAGTAAAACGCGGTTTGCGAAGACATCCCGGTAGGAATCACGCTCTACGATGATGTCAACTCGGACAAGCCCGGGATCGAGTCGTTCGAAGGAGAACGAACCATCAGTCGCGGTTTGCATTTCTGTCGAATTCCAAATCCCGTCATCATCCCAGGAAATGTAGACGGTTGCGTTCTCCAAAGGTTGTTGCTCATCATCATAAACGACGCCACTGAATGTTGCGGTTTCATCAGGAGCAGTCAGAGAAAGACGGTAGACAAATTCGTCTGGACGCACAAGCCCGGAATTTGGAGACGCGTAATCCAAACCATTCAGAAAACCCAGTAGACAGATGAATAACAAAAAGACGGCAATGGCATTCCCCATTGAATGCATCTTCGGGTCACGCATTGTGAGAATTGTATTTGATGAGGCGAAGGTGATTTCTCCCTTGGGTTCGGTGAGTCCTGTTAATTCATCGATGTAGTCTACATTTTCAGAATCCAAATCTTGCAGGGCAGTATGTTCATCCGATTCGCCCATGTATCCCGCAGAACGCCGACCTACTTCACTTCAATGCGATGTTGAGAGTGAGAGAGAAGTCGGGCGAGCGCCTGTTCGTGAATCCACGCACGCAATTCAACAATGCCATTCTCATGATTGATACGGTTTGCAACTAACCCGGCCTCATACACGTCTGAAACTAAACCTTCCACAGCCCTTCCACCTTGGGCGGGAACAGGAAGAAGAAGAAGGTCTCGTGGCGGCCCGTAAAGGTGGAAAAGTATCGTTTCCTTCAATTCCTGCATGCCTTCTCCAGAATGTGCCGAGATAAGTATAGGGTTTGGTAATCCAAGTGCTGCAACAGTTGCAATACCCTCTTCTTTTTGCAATTCTGTTGCTTGATCACATTTTGTTAAAACTGTGAGGACGTGGTGGACCATGGAAGAGTCTACAGATTGCCAAGGGAATTCTTCATCGATTTCCTCACCATAAAAGCGTGTAAATACCTCATTACGAGAAGTGAATAATTTGCGCTCCAATTCATCTGGACGATCGCTTACATCTGCTAAAATGAGCAGTAAGTCGCTTTCTAACGCTTCGGCAAGCGTGGCGCGAAAAGCATCAAGGGTTGAAGAGGGAAGGTGGTCAATGAAACCAATTGTATCAGCGAGAAGGATACGTGGGCTCGCCTCCATTCGCCCGACTGTTGTCTCAAGTGTCGAGAATAATTTGTCCTTGACAAGTACCTCTTTACCAGAAAGCGAGAGGAAAAGGCTGGATTTTCCCGCATTGGTATATCCTGCTAAACCGACTGTCATCGCACCACCTTTTGACCGCTGTTTTCTTCTTTCTGATTGCGCCATAGCGTGTTTTTTTTGTCGCTTTCTCAAATGACTGAGTTCACGATTCATGTTGTCAATTATCGCTTGTAAAGCTGTACTTCCTGCACCACCATACCCAGCTCTTTCACCTGTTGTGGTTTGATTTGCAAGTTCTCGAAGAACGGTTCGATCACTTTGCATTTGTGCGATACGAACTTGTGTTCTTGCTTCAAGTGAAGATGCGTGCGATGTAAATAAAGAAAGCAATAAACGCACTCGGTCCCAAACCTCAATGCCAACAGCATCGCTTACGCCCACAAGTTGACGTGCTGATGCGTTTGTGTGCAGCAAAACCAAATCGACTTCTCTCCACGGATGAGTGGGCACGTTGCGTGATGTAAGTTCATCTGCCACATCCTGCAATCGGCCTTTACCGAAAAAACCACGCGGGTCAACATGTCCTGGTTGATGCAGCGTTTCGATAATTGTGATGCCCATAGTCGTAACCAGTGAGGAGAATTCTCTCGTGTCTTCATCACCACGAACCAGAAGTATTGCCTTCCTTCCCTCATGATTCGTTCTCGCCTCACCAAGAGCGACCCCTCCAGTTCCTGCGAGTACGGGAAATTCTTCATTCCCCTTCGCCATGATGACGCGACGGGTCATCCTCATAATAGCCCACCTCTACCAACCGACATGGGCGAGTTGCATGAGGCAACGATAGAATGGAGTGGAGAGCCGAGTGCTGCATCTCTTTTCATAGCAGCTGCACAAGCATTCGATTGCGTCGCCGATTGTGACACTGTAAACGGAAAAGCACAACTTTCTGTAAAGATTCAAAGCACAAATCTGCAAGACTTGCGAAATCGTGTCGATGCTCTGCTCATTGAATTTGCAGACATCGAAGAAAATCTTTAGAGATTCAAATCGAGAATAACCGGCGCATGGTCTGAAACATCAATTCCGCCCTGCCTCTCTATTCGAATCTCACGAACACACCCTGCTGCTGCCTCATTAAGAAGGAAGTAATCGATTCGCCAACCTCTGTTAAGTGCCCTTGCTTGACCTCTATTTGACCACCAAGAATAGATTTTTTCGCCCTCGCCAATATGTTCTCTAAATGCATCCACCCATCCATCTGCGAGAAGACCCGTGAACCACTCTCGTTCATGAGGAAGAAAGCCGCTGGACTTGGCATTTCCTTTTGGGTTCCAAATATCGTCTTCAGTATGAGCGATATTCAAATCCCCGCAGACAATGACCGGTTGTTTGCTTGAAAGATAGGGTTTGAGAAATGCTTGCCACTCATCCATCCAAGCTTCTTTGAAATCTTGACGTTCTTGCTTATTTGAGCCGCTTGGCAAATACGTGTTGATGCACGTGAACCCTTGATGCTCTGAAACCAAAATTCTCCCCTCTGTATCGCCTTTGTCAACGATGCCGTCCATTCCTGTCTCTACCTTTTCAAAGCCTGTACGAGAAAGTGTAGCCACTCCCGAATAGCCTTTTTTCTCTGCACAGTGAAGATGGACTTGATACCCAGTTGGCCAAGACCAATCTTTCGGAAGTTGTTCTGGGAGTGCACGAACTTCTTGCAACATAATGACGTCTGCATCAAATGCTCGGAAGTAGTCATCGATTCCTTTTCGGATAGCAGCACGAATGCCATTCACATTCCATGAGACGAAGCGCATGATTCGTCCAAATGTTGGTAGTGGATAAGTGTTCAATGTTGAACGGATGAAATGCTTTTTCCTGCTGCCCGTCCGGAATGAACTGCAGCGTCAGCGAGAATGTGCTCGCCTTGCACCCAAGTTCCAGCAAAAAGAATACCTTTGCTGGCCATAGATAGTTGCTCAATTCGGGATTCGTATGCATCGTGAAGCGTGATCTTGGATTGTTGTGAATGGTGAATGACATGCTGGTTCCACCCGCTCGCTCGGTGAGAGATAAAGTTCAGAAGTGCTTCAAGCCGCTCATCAGCAGAGGAAAATCTTGTTTTTCCAGGATCTGAGGAAAGCCCACCGATTGCAACAGCAGAAAGGTGGCTGCCTTCTCGGCCGAGACGCGGCTGAATTGCCCGATAATCAAGAATTGTAAATTGGTCCTCAATATCGATTACTGCATGCTTTCCAGAGAGAGGTTGAGCATCGAGTGCGAGTTCAACAAAACTTGCGGATAATCGCTTGAGGGAAGAAAACAATTCTTCTGAAAGACGCTCATCGAATGAAGAAACCAGTTTTTTGGCTCCCGATGGACCACAAGCCAGAACGATGACGTCGGCCTCAATTTCTCTGCCATCGACAAGGTATGCTTTTCCGGTTTCAATACGCTGAACCTCAAGTCCACATTCTATGAAGACGCCCACTTCATCCAAAGCAGCAGCGAGTCGCCCGACCATCCCAGCCCAGCCCTCATTTGAAACCAAGAGGTTGCCTTTCATCAACGCATTATATCGGGCATCATTGCGTTGGCCGCCCCACGAAGAGAGGAAATGACAACCAGATACGAGCGCATGAGTGCCGTTTGGATCTTTCAAAATTCGTTTGTTGACAAGTGAGGTTTTCGCGTCTTCAAGAGGCCGGATGATACCGTGGCCGACGACCTCTGTTCGATGGAGGCGGATTGCAGCGGTAGCAAGTTTTACGCGACTTAGCTTTCGAACTAAGTTATGAAATGGTCCTTTTTTAAGAAATAAATGAGGCCCAAAGCCCACAGGAAATCCATCGATGTTTTGGCTCGTGCCACGGCCACCAATTCGTTGTGAACGTTCTAAAACGACAACATGGTGACCGGCAAGAGTCGCCTCAAGCGCACAAGCAAGGCCCGATAGACCTGCTCCAACCACCAAGACTCGCGCCATGTTCAGCGGTTGTGCTTCTGCACCATCAACCCATTCTTTCGCGTTTTAGGTGCGGCATGTTCAAGGTTATTCGACCACACAGGAAGAAATACGGGTGAAGGAATGAGCGAAAAACCACTTATCATCGATGTTGTCGATAACGGCGGACAGTGGACGCATAGAGAATGGCGAATGCTCCGATACCTCAAAGTCGATACCCAAATTATCGATAACACGACACCTGTAGAGGAACTACGAGAGGTTGATGGAATCATCCTCTCAGGCGGTGCCGCACGAGTTGGACTAACTGGCGAATTAGGCAACTGTGGCGCTTATCTTGCAATGGACGTTCCTATTCTTGGAATCTGTGCTGGCCATCAATTCATGGCCCGATATTATGGAGGGGATGCACGTGAATCTCCCGAACCAGAGTTTGGTGCGATGCAAATTACATTACAAAACGGAGGTGGAGAGATTTTCGCAAATACAGCGCCCTCGCAAACGGTTTGGGAATCGCATAATGATGAAGTCCACATCGTTCCTGATGGTTTTTTCATAACCGCAAGTAGCGATTCATGCCAAGTTCAGGGCATGGAAAATGAAAAAGGCGATAGGTTTGGACTGCAATTTCACCCCGAAGTCAATGACTCAGAATTTGGTAAAGAGATGTTTGAAAACTTTGTTGAAATATGCAGAAAGGCCAAAAGTGTCTCATGAAAACCCGTATTGGAAAGAAATCCGTGCAAGTGAACGATTACTTCCGGTGATGAATGGTGACTGCTCCGCAGACTTTGCACCAAACTTTGGTACCGTCCTTGCGTGGAGTTGACCCTGCAACATCGATTTTCACGCCACATACGCATGTCACGGTCGTCTCCATGATGTAGCGGGATGGGTTCGGCTTGATGAACTCAACGCTTAGGTGGACATGTTTATCCATGCTTCAAAACACATGAAACTCTTTGTGGTGGAAAAACCTTTGACTTCAGTAAAAGATAATTCTTCAATTGTGCCGCCTTTCGAAGAAATAGTTTCAACAATGGTTCGTTCACATTCTTCATGTTGTGAACGTTCGATGATGGCCCAGCCCCGTATCACACTTGTTTGATCTCGCCTGAGTAAGGGTAAAAGTGCTGCAAGGTGAGAAATGCTTTGGTGTGGTAAGTTGACTAAAACCAAATCACATTGACCACAATTTGAAGAGTCTTCTGCCCATTCAAAAGCGTCTTTACAGTGGATTTTTGCTGGTTGAAGTGGTTGCAACGGCACGCCTTCAGTTCCCTTTCTGCGCGAAGAAAAGTAATCGATGTTGAGTGCGAGTAATTCCACTGCATCAGGATTGAGGTCGCCAAGGAGATAACCGCAAATGAGGGCGGGTTCAGAAAGCAATACACCCATACTCGGTCCAATGCCGGCATATGGGTCAGCAACGACTATGCTACGGCCTAAGCGTTTATGGAGACGTTTTGCTGTAGCAAGTGTTTCAATGCGTTGATTGGACAACCTTGACGAAAAATAGGCTTTAGACGGGTCGACCCAAAGCAAATTTCCATGCTCCTTGACGCGAGTTTTGGTATCAAGTGAACCATCACGAGTTGCAAGAGGGTGGAGTTTTCTTACTCTAAACTCTCCATGAACGCCTTGGTCTGCGCACACCAATCGAATACTTGGCAACTGAGTAAGCATTGCATCAGCAATCATCTCACCAAAATCCCAAACGGCTTCTTCGATTTTTACGATTAGCACATCGCCCTGTACTTCATAGGAGCGAGGCCAATCGTCAATGTAAGCTTCTTTCAATTCCTGTTCGATGTGCTCAAGCCAATGAGTGGGTCCCTTCAACTGAACTTCCAAAACAATGTGCTTGTTTCCACCCCAAACCGAATCGCTTTCATTCGGAGCTGAATCATTAAGCGGAATAGCATTCAAACCACCCTCAAGACGGGAAATTCCCACCTCCTTACTGTGCCAATTGTGAGTGCGACAAATCTCCAACCATTGTTGGGTCTGCGCGCTCGGCACACTCAAATGACGCATGACACTCGCTCCATCCAAGCGCGTTGGTGGTTTGAGCATGGCGGAAGAATCGGCACCTGCAAATACGCTTCCAAAAACGGGTTTGCTGTTGATTGGTATGGGGCCAGGCTCCGTTGCTGGTATGACCATGGAGGCGATTGATGCTGCTAAAAATGCCGACCATCGGCGATATGAAGCATATACTGCACTTTGGCCTGAAAAAGAATTGGAACTCCTTGAACAAAAAATTGGCAGCATCAAGCGCGTCATGCGACCTGAAGTTGAACAACCAGATGAACTGTTTCAACTTGCAAAAAACTCTCTCGTAGCTCTACTGGTCGTTGGAGATCCCCTCCAAGCGACGACGCATGTCGATCTTCAATTGCAGGCCATTGAACACGAGATTGAATGTCAGGTCTTTCACGGGGTATCAATCACAACAATCGTCACCGGCGCAGTAGGACTTTCCAATTACCGATTTGGACGACAAACCACACTAACATACCCCTATGGAGGGTGGATTGCTACATCTCCTCTCGAAATGATTGCTATCAACAAGGCCCGTGGCCTTCACTCTTTGATACTCTTCGATCTTGACCCGACGGGCCAAGGCACGGGCGAGCAACGGCCGATGAAACCTCGAGATGCAAAACGCTCATTTGAACTCATGTGGGACAAACTCGATGAGCACCTGAAGCAATTTTCTAATCCACCAAATACAACTCTAATCGCTGTACAAGAGGCGATGTTCAAGGCTCTGCTTAATGAAGAAATGAACGATCTGCCCGCAATTCTTTGCTCCGATATGGGTACTCAAGACCAGAAAATAATATTCGCAACCATCGGTGAATTAGAAGATTTAGAAGGTGGCAGGCTGAATTGCCTTGTCATACCTGCATGGACGAGTGAAGTTGAAGAGAAGGCCCTTCTTCGTTGGAAACAGGAGTGAGTGAAATGGCAAATGATATTCTTCTTTTGGGTTCTTTCCTTCTGTTCATGTTCTTCTTTGCTGGCGTAGGTCTCGCATCGATGCGCGTTAAAGAAGACACAACCGATGACTATTTGGTTGCTGGAAGGGGAATGCATCCTGCTTTAGCCGCACTTTCAGCAGTCAGTACGTGGAACTCCGGTTACATGTTCATTGGATTTATCGGATTCATTTTCCTCAACGGTTATTCAGCAATTTGGATAGCCTTAGTCTCCACCATCGGTCAACTCGTGGCGTGGATTTGGCTTTACAAGTATATCCAAAAGCAAGGTGAAGAGCGAGGTATTCGTTCATTATCGTCTCTTGTCTCGAACACAACCGGGTCTCCTGAGGCAAGAATCGCCGCAATTCTCTCGGTCTTTTTCCTCTCTATTTATGCCGCTGCGCAATTAACGGCCGGTGGCGTTGCACTCGAAGTCATGCTCAACTGGTCACCAACAATCGGTATTCTCATCGGCTTTGTTTTGGTTGTTGCTTACTGTTATGCAGGGGGCATACGGGCTTCAATTTGGACTGATGCTGCGCAATCGAGTGTGATGATTATCGGTTCGCTAATCTTGTGTTACGTTGCCATCAAGGGATCAGGAGGATTTTCTGGACTCCACAATGAATTGGAGATAATAGATCCGAACATGGTCAACGTCTTTCCTTCTGGATTGAGTTTCGGAGCTACGCTTTGGATTGCTGCTTTCTTCCTCGGCGGACTTGGAGTTGCGGGACAACCTCAAGTTGTATCACGAGTGATGACGTTGAAAGATGACAAAGCCCGGAAGGAGGCGATGGTTTGGTTCTTCGTTTGGCAAACCCCGTTCATCATTATCATGTTCCTTATCGGACTTGCATGCAGGGTATTACTGCCAGAACTTGGTGCATCTGGTGCTGAAACCGGGCTGCCTAAACTCGCAATGGAACAGTTAAGTCCATTCCTTGGAGGATTGATTCTCGCATCCATTTTTGCAGCCACAATGTCAACTGCAGATAGTCAGGTTCTTGCTTGCACCGCAGCAATCACAGACGATGTCAAGCCTGAATGGAGTCAAGACCACAAGACAACCAAGATAGTCACCTTGGTTGTAGCTGCTTTTGCTACAGCCATCTCCCTTATCGGACAACTATTTCCCGGGTTCGGTGATTCGGTATTCGCCTTGGTTGTCTTCGCTGTCTACGGGCTTGGAGGGATATTTGTTCCATTAATTCTCATACGAATGATGGGGTATGAGCCGGACACAAAGCACACTGTTGCAATGATGATTGCGGCATTATCCGGTGTATTGGTTTGGACGGCTGCGTCACAACTACTCACGGACGGAGATTGGCCAGGAGGCGTTTTCCCTTCCGTACCTGGAATGGGTGCAGCGTTCGCAACACACTTTGCATTCTGCCAGTTCCGTGATGAGTCTCCAGACAACCCATTTGGCAGATACGCAGTTCCAAAAGGCAGACCGATGAACATTGCAGTAGCAGTTGTTCTTCTTCTTGCCGCCACAATCGAAGGATCGTATCTTGCATTCGCTCCAGATGATTCCGATGAAGTGGGCGTTGCTGGAAGTTACAACGTCACAACTAATTTCCGCACGTTGGTTCTCGACAACGGTGGAGAATACATCGCTGATGGGGAGACATTTTCACTTAATCTCTCGACCGATTCCTTGAACGATGATTCCTTAAACATCGTTGGTGCTAAAATTTCAATGTCGTATTCCGAAGATGAAACAAGCGCAGGCTTTGGCTGCATTGTAAGTGGCGGTGCCGCAGAGGCCGATACAATCACCGGCGTATTGATGCATAACGAATACAACGGTTCTGCAAGTGGGCAAAATCAAGAGGGAGTGCCTGCATCTCATGAAACGCTGGTTGAGTGGTACGATGCTTCGATGATTGGAGATGTTTCGAATGTCACAAGAAACGAAATCATCGAAGGCTTAGACTCAGATGGTGCAGGATTAGGTCAATATTCGATTGATATCTCTGTTGATGTCGCCGTTGGGGGTGCTGCCGGATGTACGCACACAGACGATGGAGAAAACGTCGATTACACCATCGAAGTGATAGTTCTTGACTATGCCATCACAGAAATTAAAGCGTGATTCTCTGACCTTGGTAAGCGATGCCCCAGCCAAGTCGTTCCACTTCTTCGGATTGTTTACTGCTTTGATTGAAAAGGGGATTGGTATGGTTAAAATGCGTGAAAAATATCTCCGGGTCACCTTGTTTCTTCTCGCCAAGCATCTCAAGCGTTTGAAGAACGGGTGGGTGTGGTACGACTGCTTGGCTACGCCCAGCAAGTTCGTCTTCTGACCAAAAGGTTCCATCGATGAAGGCAATATCTACATTCAACGTATCCAGTAATTCCCGAATTGATGAACAATTATGGACGGCAAAAGTCTCATCCCACGTGTCATGGTCAGTAAGAAACAACACCGATTTACTTGGCCCACGAACAATGAATGCGTGCATGTCTGACAATTCTGCTCGATGAGGTATTCGAACCGCTTCGATAGAAAGTACACCTTGAGAGAAAACAACGTCGCCTGCAGTAAAGGTTCGAATGTTGAATACGCCTTGTTGAACCATCAGATTCCATTGAGGAGTCCGGTCAATCAAATGATACATGTCATCAGAAACGTGCAACTCAATGTCTCGAGCTGCGAGGGTTTCCCGTCCAAATAAACCAAGTCCGTCAACGTGACCGAAATGAGCATGCGTAAGCAAAAGATGGTCGACTTTGGTTTGGCCCCATATGGTAAACTGATCACCGAGATGGCGAGTGGCTTCAATCAAGATATTGGTTCCTTCACTGCTGCGAATGCCGAGCGATACTGGATAATGTGGTTCAGTAATACTGGCGCAACATGGACGGAGGCACCCTGGTTGCGGGTGACCTCCGTCTTGAGCAACACCGAGTACTGTGACCTCGACCATGCTCATCCCAAAACGACAAGCATCATCAATCCATCAGTTCATTCACTGGCCCAATCGTAGTTGCCAAAAAGAAGAGTGCTGGCCCACTTTGGAAAGACATAGCCTTCCTCATACATCAATTCATCAATCCCTGGGTAGATTTCGGTTTCAAGAGCGTCGAACAAGCGTGCACGGACGCCTATCGCATCGCTACCGATTTGGGATTCCAGTTGATCAATCCATTTATGCTTGAAGGCCAATAAAAGTCCAACCAGCATTGGGAATCGGGTAAGTTCTGATTGTGGTGCAATGTTGCCCACCTTACTCAAATCCATGGCAGCAAGGCGGTGTGCAAGCATTGGCGTGGTATTTTCAAATGCGGCCGAAGTTAAACTGGATTGCTCGAAACAAAGGTGCGTGAGCCCTACAACACTTCCAAGTTTCAACATAGAATGGTTAATCTCATGGGATGTAGCAAGGAAATGTTCACTTGCAGCATCGATTAACGACGTTAGCGTTTGGTCTGCGGAGGAAATCCAAGGTTCATCTTCATGTTCTGAATGAATGGCTTCCATGCAGGACAAAATCCCCGATAGAGAGTCTCGTAGTAAAGAGAACGAGGCAATAGGATTTTGTTTAATCAGAATTGCTCCCTGATAATTGGCAACAATCGCAGGTATTTTTTTCCAACACCTGTCAGCATGTTGCTGAACCTCAGGCCAATCCTTCAAGAGCATTGCCAATTTTGCCATGGAAGAAAACAATATGACTGCAACCTGGTCAAGGTAAAATGCAGGGTCGTCGCCGTCGTAAAGTTCGTTGGTGAACGGTGAACTCGATACATTCAACCAATTGTTGTCAAACCCTTGACTTTCATCACTCATCAGTTATTCCCCCTTTGGTCTCTTACCTCGAACAGACTTA
>MDSX01005139.1_pt1 | contig 23495 bp, 14 predicted proteins | sample 811141 | NCBI WGS metagenome assembly MDSX01 (sample SAMN05326642, study PRJNA326480) | marine metagenome | isolation source: seawater | place: Atlantic Ocean: South East | collected 2010
CAAGGGTGACGCGCTTTCGTGGGTCATCCAACCTTTTGACGGCTTTTGCGCGCGGAAGGAACCTCATCCAGTCACCTCGGCTTTTTAGGTTTAGTTCGGCATCCTCGTCAGCGTTAAGTCTATGCCTTTACGGTGAGAAAACAAATAGTCAATTGTGGATTTACAAAGTAATTAGAGGTAAAATGTGGGTACGCATCGTGCCTTTTTGGTTGGATCTCCGAGTGGGCAACCGTTTGATTCCGGCTTTTCCAGCAGGCCCCAATCCGATCGTCGGGGGCGGCGGAGGCCAGAACCTCGAGAGTAGCGTCGTGTCGACGTCGCTCGAGACCAGTTCCAGGGAATTTAAGGTGAGCGACCACCCCTCCCGTGCTTGGACCCGACCGTGTGCCATCGTCTCCTCCGACACGACCGCGCCGCGCGCCCAGACCCCAGCGCCGGGCGCCATTGGAGGCGAAATAACCCTTATCTTGAGGTCTTTGGGCCTCGACCGCGCGCGGGTGCCCCGCGTGCCGAACACCGAACAATCGCTGACCGATCCACCCGCCCACGACATTACCCCCGCAGATGGCCGACTCCACGGACGACGAGGAGTACGAGTACGACGAGCAGGCGTCGGTGTCCGAGGACTACCCCGACGAATCCGAGGATGAGCAGTCCGAGGGTGTCGAGGATGAGGAGGAGGAGCCCGCTCCCGCGGCTCCCACCGTCTCCGCTTCCGCCGCGCCGTTCGTCCCCGCGTCGCAGGCTGCCGCCCCGCCGCCCGTGCCGGCTCCCGCACCCGCGCCCGCCGCTCCAGGTGCGAACCCGACCGCGCAGGTCACCGACCCTTCCGAGATCCGGGCCCTGCAGGCTCTCAATCTCATGGCCACCGGCGTCATGACGAGGGACCTGAGCCTGGTCGAGGGCGCGCGATCCGCGGCCGAGTTCGCCGCGAGGGTGCGCTCGATCGCGGACGCCCAGCCCGCACCGTCGCGCCCCTCCGACGAGGCGATGCGACGGCTGACGAACGATCTCGCGCCGCTAGCCGCTTGCCTCGGAGGATTCGACCCAACGGCTGAACCCACCGTCTCTCCCGTCTCATCCACAGAGCCCGCCGCCGCGCCCACCGCCGCGCCCACGCTCCCGGTGCCCGCGAGCGTCGTGCAGCCCCCCGCGCCCGTCATCCCCGAGGATGAGCTCCAGGCTGCCCCCGGCGACAAGGAGGCGGCGACGGCGGCGAAGCTCCAGAGCCTCCGCGTGAACCTCCTGAGGATCGCGACCCGCCTGGGCCAGAGCCCGCGGAACACCGTCGTGGCGCAGGTCATCTACCGCCTCGAGCTCGCCGAGCAGCTCAAGAGCGGCAAGAAGACGCCCGCCGCGCCCACCGGCCGCGGCACCACCACCTCCTTTGACCGCGCCGTGGCTCTCGCGGAGCAAAAGGAGAAGCGCGACAGAGCCGACTCGGACCTCGGCTTCACGTGCACCATCTTACTCCTGGGCAAATCGGGCACCGGTAAGTCCTCCACGATCAACTCCCTGCTCGGCGAGAACACCGCCGCGGCGGACGCGTTCAGGGCTGAGACCAAGAAGGTTCGCATGGTTGAGCACAAGATGCACGGCATGACCCTGCGGCTCATCGACACCCCCGGCCTTCAGCCCTCCTCCTCGGACATCTCCTACAACTCCAAGATCATGGCCGACGCCAAGAGGTTCACCAGGAAGCACAAGCCCGACATCGTCCTCTACTTCGACCGCATGGACCAGCCCGCGCGCGTCGACCTCGCGGATCTGCCCCTGCTCAAGACGATCACCAGTACCTTTGGCGCCTCCGTCTGGTTCAACGCCATCGTGGTTTTGACCCACGGCTCCTCCGCGCCCCCTGACGGGCAGAACGGCCAACCAATCTCCTACGAGATGTACTTCGCCCAGAGGTCCCACGTGGTGCAACAGATCATCCGCCAGGCGGCTGGAGACATGAGGCTCATGAACCCCGTGGCGCTGGCGGAGAACCACCCGATGTGCCGCACCAACCGAGCGGGCGAGAGGGTCCTGCCCAACGGCCAGGTGTGGATGCCCCAGCTCATGCTCCTGTGCTTCGCGAGCAAGATACTCACCGAGGCGAACTCGCTCCTCAACCTCCAGGAGCAGAACGCCAAGGCTGCCAAGGCTGCCGCGCAGCAGCAGAAGGTTCCCCCCCTTCCTTTCCTCCTCTCCAACCTCATCACCAGCCGCAAGCCCTTCAAGCTCGCCGGCGACGACGACGACGAGTACGACGACGCCTCGGACATCATCCTCGGCGCGCCGTCCCCGTACGACGTCCCCAAGGACCAGCAGGAGGAGATGCTTCCCCCCAAGCAGGTTGCGGTGCCCGCGCCCGACCCCCAGCTTCCCCCTTCCTTTGACGGGGAGAGCGTGGGTCACAGGTACAGGTTCCTCGAGCCTCAGTCTCAGTGGATGGTTCGGCCCATCGTGGAGGCTCACGGATGGGACCACGAGAGCGGCATCGAGGGGTTCAGCGTCGACAAGGGCTTCGTCGTCTTCAACAAGCACCCGGGTAACATGTCCGGCCAGCTGACCAAGGATAAGAAGGACAGCAACGTCGGGTTCGAGGGTGGCGTCTCTCTGCACCACACCAAGAAGTTGGTCACCACCGCGGGGGTGGATGTCCAGACCGTGGGCAAGCAGCTCGCGTACACCGGCAGGGCGGAGACTCGGTGGAAGTTTTGCGCCGTCAACAAGATCGCCGCGGGTCTCTCCGCGTCACTCGTGGGCGGAGCTCTGGCGCTGGGTACCAAGCTCGAGAACCGCTGGAAGGTCACCCCGGGCGCCAAGCTGGTGGTGTCCGCGGGTGCGGTGTCGGCGGATAAGGATGTCGCGTACGGCGGTAACTGCGAGGCGATCCTTCGTCACTCCGACGATCCGGGTAACCCCAACAGCAGCACGGTGGGGATGTCCTTCATGAACTGGCGCGGCGACGTCGCGCTGGGAGGTAACGCCATGTCCTCCATCACCCTCGGCAAGGACACCCAGCTCACCGCCAGGGCCAACCTCAACTCGCGCGGTGCGGGTCAGCTCACGCTCAGGGCCACCACGAACGAGAGGCTTCAGCTCGCGTCCCTCGGTCTGGTTCCCTTGCTCGCGGCACTCATCGGACGCATCCGCGGGGATTGATTCAAGAGTGGGGATTGATTCAAGAGGGGGGTGAGAAGAACCGCGGCGAACACAGCCGTTGACCATTAATACATACGATTACAGACTACTATTATCATCTCCGGTATCTTCAACGCGACATCACCTCAGCGCGACATCACCCCCGCGCTCTCGCCATCCGGGGGTTCCTCGGGGCACCCCGGCGGCGGAAGACCGTCTCCCTTGACGCCCCCTTTCCCGCGGTAGTACTTCAGCGCCCGGAACCTCAGCTTCTTGTGCGCCGAGGTGTAGTGGCTGGGCCATCCCCTGGCGTTGAGCGTCGTCGCCACCCCGAGCCTGCTCACGCCGTCGTGCGACTCGGTGAGCGACACGTGCCCGTCGCGGTGCTGGTTGAGTTCGCCCCTGAACCTCGCGAGCGTGGGCGCGGTGACGCTGACGGGGAACTCCGCCACGAGCCCGTCCACGCCCTTGTACAGCTGTACGAACGGAAGCTTGTTCACCCCGAGGGACTCGCACATCTCCGGCAGCTCATCCTTGTGCACCCTGAGAAAAAGGACGTCCGGGAACTCCTTCTCGGCCATCTTGCCGAGCTTTGGGTGGACGCTGCGGCACGCGTGGCACCACCCCGCAAAATACTCGACGCACACCAGCCTGGCGCGGCCCGTCTTGCGGTCGAGGTTGGCCGCCTCGTGCAGGTAGGCGACGAACTCGTCGGCCGAGTGCACGTCCACGATATTTCGGAGCTTGGGTCCCTTGCGCCACCACGGCGTCACCTTCTCCCCCGACGGGAGCTTCACGATCGCCGAGTTGATCGCCTGCGCCTCTTCGGCGATGAGCCTCTTGGCGCGGTCCGTCGCGGACTCCTCCGCGGTCCTCAACTCGGGATAACTGATCGCATCGCGACGTATCGCCTCGCCGCGCTTGTCGTGCTTCACCGATTGTTTCGTCCCCGCCGCCGGCCGGTCTCCCGCACCGTTTCCATCGGACGCCGCCGCGCGAACCGGGGCGGCGCGACCCGACCGACTCTTGGAGGTGGAGGAGGACGTGGAGTAATTCGACCGGATCCGCGCGACGTTTCCGGCGAGGCTAAGCGAGCTCATCGCGCTCATCTGTCCCGACTACCCGCTAGGATTGGTAGATCGGTGCTCGATACGGGCCGTCCCGGGGTCCCGACTATCGATCGTTCTCGCGCGCGACCCTACTGCTCGCGCGCGTCAAGTGAGCCCAGTCCAGAAAAGGGACACGTGCTTTTTTAGAGTTAAAACACCCTACACAGTAGAAAGATGGGGGGGAGCTTAGCCCAAACGAGGATCTTTGTGGTTCGGGCGCACGTGGGAAATTTTTATCGACGAATGAACCGTCGTTTCGGCGAGTTACCTCCAATCAAAGCCGGACTCGTGGCGACGTTTGGTGAATTTTTTGAAACAAGCCAAAATTTTGTCTCTGCAACCCCCTGGTTCCCTCGGCCCAGCCTACAGAGATGGATAGAGACGGTCTATTGAACCGTGAAAGGTCAGAGACTCTCACCCTCCGAGTCAGCTTTTTGTCGTCCGATGAATTCGAAATGCGAGAACGGCTCGGTTTGGCGCCTTTTCCTCTGCTCGAGGTTACAGGAACTAACGAGCGCTCAACAGGCGGTGTGCTCGCGAGTAAATTGCGGTTGTTATAAAAAGCGCGTCACTGCAGTGAACTCTACAGTATCTTTCAGACATCGAGCCAATCGCGTTCGCTCGCCCTCCTCGGCGAAGGCCCGGCGATGGCCCGGGGCGGCGATCGGGATCGTCCGCAGCCGCGTGACAAGCGTCCCCGCCCCCTCTCTTCAACTCTCTCTCTCAATACGCCCCTGCGCGTGCCTTGAGCGCGTGCATCCCAAAAGAAACCCGTCCCGTAATATCGACGAGCCGTCATCATTCGACGCGTCGTTAAAGAATGTGGACCCTCAAGTATTCCCTTTACTTGGCCTTCTCGCCGACGTAGAGGTAATGCGTCGGGGTGTAAGGGGTGTAAGGCACCCTGGACTCCTCCTCGCTGTACCAGATCGTCGACAGGCTCTTTTGCGCGCGAAGCCAGTCGACGTGTTCACGGTTGAAGTACACGCCGTCCATGGAGAACCACCACTTGTAGAGCTTCTGATCCCAGTTGCTCTCCCTGCCCTCGCGGGTGACAAAGTCGATGAGGGCGAGGTTGCCGCCCGGCTTGACCAGGTCGAGCATGTTCTTCAGGGCATCCTTCCACTTCGGGATCATGGTGAGGCAGTAGGAGCACGTCACGAGGTCAGCCTCGGGCAGCTTCTTCCTGATCTTGGGGTCGTTGATGTCGCCCTCCACGAGCTGCACCTGGGTTTGGAGGCCGAGGTCGATGACGCGCTGGCGAGCCATGTCGAGGAGCGCGTCGGAGAGGTCCACCAGGATCACCTTGGTACCCGCCGCCTTGACGTGACCCGTGACGAACTCGATGTCCCTCGCGGTCCCGCACCCGACCGAGATCCACGTCTTCGGCGTCTTGACCCACGGCACCGCGTGCTGCATGAGCAAGTCGCGGCCGGGCAGGAGCGCCTCGCGGAACCCGTCGTACCTGCTGCCCTGCGACCTGTAAAAGGCGCGGACGTCCTTCTTGGAGGCCAATCCCTGCTTGGCCATCGCGGCCATGACCGCGACGTCGTCCAGGAAGGAGTTGACGGGCCTGGAGTCGGTGCTGGTGCACTCGAGCATGGCGGGGTCGTAGGGCTCGGGCACGGGGCCGATGAACTGGGTGAGGTACCAGCCAACGCGGTCGTAGGTGTCGACGAGGTCCGCCTTGATGTGCGCGAGCACGGGGGAGTGCACGCGGTCGGCGAAGGAGCGCCAGAAGACGCGGCCCTTCTTCCTGTCCATGTTGGCGATCACCTTCGAGATGTTCTCGGCGATCATGGTGGGGGGCATCCAGTCCATGGAGTCGAGGAGGGACGCGATGGTGATGGAGCCGGGGCCCTCCGCCTCGGCACCCTGCGCCCAGGTGCCGTAGAAAACCTTCACGCGGTCCACGCGCTGCTTCAAGATGGCGAAGTTCTTCTCCTCCAGGTAGCGGGGGCAGCAGTCGGGGGCGAACTCGCCGACGATGTACCCGTAGTAGAAGTAGTTGTTGGGCTTCCAGATGCGGGTGGTGAGAACCTCGACGAGGCGCTCGACGAACACCTGGGGGTTGCGGGAGAGCAGGTTGAGCTGCTCGAGGGGCACGCCGCCGAGCGGGGCGAAGATGGACCACAGGGAGGTGATGGAGCAGATCTTGAGGGTGAGCCGGAAGAGGATGCCGCCCTTGCCCTCGATGGGGGTGCGGTTCTTCACCTTCTCGCGCACGCCGGACCAGATGAGGGGCATGCACAGGATCTTGGCCATCAGACCGGAGGTGCCCGCGTACATGAAGTTGTCGCGGAAGAGGTTGGTGTTCTGGTCCCAGAACTCGGCTGTCTCCTTGGCGAGGAGGGGACGGAGCTTGGACTTGTAAACCTCGGTGAACACCTTGAAGTCGGAGCGGCCCCAGATGGCAAAGAACTGCTTCCAGGTGAGGCATCGGATGCCCGCGAGCTTGAGCTCGAGCATGTGAAGCTGCGCCCAGTTCATGTCCACGGCGATGATCTTCTTGGGTCCCTCGCACAGGTAGTCGAGCACGTTGCACCCCGCGGAGGAGATGGTCAGGACGACGTCGTCCTCCTTCATGTGCATCACGGTGTGGTCGATGGCGGGATCCTCCCAGGAGATGTTGTAGATGATCTTCTTGCGGCCGATGGAGGTCATGATGAAGTTCTGGGTGTACACGTCGTGCACCACCGCGCCGAAGCGGTAGAGAAAGTACACAAACACGAGGCCATGGAGCGCAGCCATGGGCGCAAAGTTGGCGTCCCTGGGCAGCTGGTCGATGACCTCATACGCGACAAAGGCGTGGGTGCCAATCTGGGAGACGAGCATGGTGAACATGAGGGTGAGCTTGGCCTTGAAGCTCATGCGCTGGCGTCCGTGCGAGCGCATGAGGTAGCCGCGGACCCATCCCTGGAACACCTCGACGTGCCACAGGAGGAGGCCGAGGCCGCCCACAAAGACAAACCTGGACATGGGGTACGCCTTGTAGATGAGCACGGTGTGGAACACGACGCGGGTGATGTAGTAGAGCACACCGAAGAGCAGCGAGGGCCTGCGCTTATCCTGCACCTCGAAGATGGAGAGCAGGATGATGGGCAGCTCCTCGACGAGCGCCACCGCGAAGAGCGGCGTCATGTTGTTGTGGAGCAGGTACGCCAGGATGACGATGTAGAGGAAGTGGTGAGTCCATCCGTCGTCGTACGTCACCAGGCTGCCGTAGTGGAGGGTGCCCATGGAGAGGTCCATGATGCAGTACCCGATGAAGAAGATGGCGAGGTACCGCGTGATGTCCTGCTCGTTGCTCAGCGCCGCAGTGAAGCCGTCTTTGACCAGGTGGTAAAAGAAGTACACGCCGAAGAAAGACGTGACGCCGGAGGAGTAGAGGGTGAGGTACCAGGAGTGGTCCGGGAGCCTCAGCAGCCTCATGAAGTAGTAGACGAAGACGCACATCACCATGTTCAGCCCGAGGATGGCGAAATCCTCCTGGCTGAACCGGATGTTCTCCTCGACAAAGCTGGTGAACTGGTCCATCACAGCCTGCGCAGCCATCGCGACAGGCGGGCCTGATCGCGCGCGGGGAAAGGGAGGGGGAAGGGCGTCAGCGACGGTTCGATGCGGGATCGGGGGTCGTTTACGTGATTGAAAGGACGTCCAAGGCGTGCGACGGTGACGAGGTACGGGAACGATCGGCGAAATCGTAGTCGAACCGGCCAGAACGACTCAAACCCCGAGGTGATCACGGCGCCGTGATCGACGCGCCGTGATCCCCGCGGGTCGATCTCGCGACGCGGGATCGATCGCCAGTGGCCAATATCGCCGCGGTCACGATCGAGGCGGGTAAACATCGAGGTCTAGCGCCCATCGAGCGCCGCGGAGGACACCGCGAAACGCGCCCGATCGCGATCTCGGTTCGGGCTGTGCAACTGTTGACGCCCGCGTGTGTTGGACCCTCGAGACTCACCTATCGACGCCGAGAGGCGAGCGCGTATGAGTGAAGGGGGACGACCGAACTCGACCGGACCTTCAAGCGATGTGCCGCTGGGCTTTAGCCTGCGGGTCTCGCTGCTGACGACGCGGGCGCCGATCAGACTGGCTCCTCTTGGCGCCTTGTTTTGTCTTTGAACCTGGAACGTCGAGTTAAAACCCGCGCCCCAGAACCCTCAGTCACGGAAACCAGAGGCGGACAGCGCTCGTCGAGTGATCCACAAAGCGGGAAAACGCGAACCGTAATCGGGGGTTTAAACATACCATATAATCGACACACGCGGGTGTGTCATTTTCGCCGAGAGTTTTTCGGCAAAGGTGTGTGCTCCGAATCTTCACTCAGGTGGGCATGGCGACCGCGTTGGCGTCATCGGCGGCGGTTGGACGCGCGCGGGTGACCACCCGCGCGGCGCTGAGCGAGCCCTCGTCGTCATCCTCGACGCCATCGTCGTCCACGGCACGTCGCGGAGGGTACGGGTCGAGGAGAGGGGGCGTCAATGCCAATGCGAGGAGAGGGACTCCGAGGGGCGGCGGTCGCGCTCCGAGGCGGGACTGGCCGTCGGTGACCTTGGGCGACGGAGCCATCACCTTCGGTTCCCCCGACGACGCGATGCGCTTCTTTAACCGTCTGCTGGAGAAATCCCCGGTGGACACCGACTGGGCCACCGACGGGGAGGTGCACGCCGTGTTACTCGACGCACTCGGGCGGCACCCGGACGCGGTCGATAAGATTGGCGACGGCGTCGACACGTTCCGGGTGTCGCTCCACCCCAGCAAGGGGTACCGCTCGTTCGTGGCGACGCGTAAGGACGGCACGACCACAGACTTCAGCCTCCGCAAGTGCGTCGACGTCATGTTCGGCGTGGACAGGGACGCAAGGGCGAACGATCCGGCCACCGCGCTCACCGCGACCATCGTTCGCACAAAAACCGTACGAGACGCACTCGCCCTGGTCGCCGATAACGTGGACCATTTCGATCGCATACACGTCGCGGCCGCGCTCCACCGGCTCGCCAGGTTGGCGCAGAGGGATAACGGCGCCCGGGGTGCGAACATGAGGCCGGTACGGTTCGGAGACGACGAGGCGTACGTGCGGCTCGTGAAACGCGCCGGGTCGATGTGCGACGGAGGTCAACTGGACCCGAGGGCGCACGCGAGTGTCGTTCACTCCATCGCCGCCGCCGTGGACGCGGACGCGGTGGATATGGCATCGACCGGCGTGTACGACCTGTTAACCTCGCTGGAGCGCGCGCTTCCCTCCGTGGCGGACGGAATGTCCGGCGTGGAGACGGCTAATCTTCTGTGGGGCTTTGCCAAGATCGGTTGGCAACCCGGTGTGGAGGCGTGGGACGCCACCGAGCGGACGGTGGTCAGGGCCGCGAGGCGCGGGGAGATGAACGCGGTGGAGACCGCGAACGTGATGTGGTCGTGCGCCACGTTGGGGTGGGAGCTGGGGGATGACACGTGGCGCGCGCTGGACCTGGCGGCGGCGAGGTCGGCGGATGCGATGACGCCGCAGGGCATCGGCAACGCGCTCTGGTCGTACGCCACCGCGGGCAGGTTACCCGCGGAGGTGACCCTGAGCGCGCTCGAGGGAGCGATCGAGAGGGTTGAACCCGCGTTGGGGATCAGGGACCAGGCGGTGGCGTGGTGGTCCTTCGCCACGCTCGAGACGCCACCTTCGGACCGGTGCGCCGAATCGCTCGAGAGAACCGCGCGTCGACTCGCCGGGTCCATGTCGGCCAGGGACGTTTGCAACGTGGCGTGGGCGCTGTCCACCCTATCTCCCGGTCTGGTACCGCGCGACGAGACCCTCGAGTCACTCGCGGAGGCTGAGCGTCGCTTGGCGCCGACGATGACCGCGGGTGACGTGGCGGGGGTCATGATGGGGTACGCGCTGAACGACGCGAGGCGGATGGGTCTCCTCGCCCAATCCGGGGATGACACCTGGCGCGCGCTCGAGTCGGCCGCGGTGCGATGCGCCCCCGCCATGGACCCGGCGCACCTCAGCAACGTCATGTACTGCTACGCGGTGTGCGGCAGGCGCGCGACGGACGTTAACTGGGCGGTGTTGGAGCGAGCCGTCGTGTCACTCGCGCCGGCTATGGACGCAGGGCACGTGGCCAACGCGGTGTACGCGTACGCTCGGTTGGGTGAGGTTCCGTGCGAGGAGAGCGCCCGGGCGTTGGACACCGCGGCGGGACGTATGGCGACGAACATGAACGCGAGACAAGTGGCCACCGCGTTGTGGTCCTTCCTATCCCTCGCGGCGACGCGCGGTGCCCCTCTGCCGAGGTGCTACGGGGAGCTGTGGCGCGCGGCGGGTGAGTTGGACACGCGCGCCATGCTCGACGTGAACTGGTGTAACTTCTTCCACGCGTACCTGATACACACGGAGCTCATCGGTGTGAGTGCCATGGGTAAGGGCAAGGACGTGGAGGCGGTGCTGGATCGACCGGACGCCGCGTCACTCGTGGACGGCGCGAGGAACTTCCCCCCGTGGCTTGCGACCGACGCGGAGGAGGCCTGGACGCGGAACGCCTTCGAGGAGGTGGAGGTGTCCATGGGCCACCGCGAGGTTGCGAATGTGTTGACCGACCTGGGGGTGAGGCACGAGATGGAGTGCCTCACCGACGACGAGTACTTCTCCCTGGACCTGTACGTCCCCGAGCACGACTGCGTGGTTGAGGTTGACGGACCGACGCACTTTGTGGATGAAATCTCAGCCGACGGCGAGGAGGGTCGGGTCACCCGGCCGACCACCGCGACGGAGCTTCGCAATATGTTCCTACGTAAGAGGCATCGGAGGGTGGTGACGTTGCCTTGGTTCGAGTTGGACGAGTGCGACACGAGGGAGGCAAAGTCAACGTACGTCGCGGACAAGCTCAGAGCGGCGGGAATCAAACTGTAATATTCATGATCCTAGTACGACTCTCTCTCCTCCGCGGTCGAGCTCCGCCTTCGTCCACTCCCCCGCCACGTTATCACCGCCGCTCGCCAGGTAGTGCCCGTACTGAAGGTGCAGGCACTTGACCTGATTCACGAACCTCAAACCCCCGACGCCGCAGTCCCTCAACACTGCGTCGTATCCCTCCTGAACGCAGTACAAACGATCCTCCTCGGTGAGTAAGCTCCACCGGTACGCGGCGTACCTCGCGTGTTGTCTCGCAAACTTAGCCGCCGAGACTGGGTCGTACGTATTGTGACCCACGACGAACTTGTTGTGGAAGTCACGCACCAGCCCCGCGTGCTCCAAGGTACCCACGGCGGTGGCCACATCCGGGCACACGAGCCAGAACGTGTTTGGCCACGGGACCGGTTGCCCCCCTTTCCTGCTACTCCACTTGTGCGTACTATACCCTTTCTTGTCCGCTCTGGACCTGTCGGCCGCGACTCGCAGGGGATAGGTGACCAGCACCACCGGATGCCCGGTATCCGGATTCCTGTATCCAACGCCGACGATCTTCACGTTCGCATCGAGCTTCTTCGCTCCTTGATTGGATGAGATCCATGCGGCGTCGGCGTCGGTGAAGGGCGTCACACGCGCCTGGTAATCCCTCGCCGCCGATGCCACCTCAGGGTCGTTCAGGTCCACGACGACATCCGAGTGTAAAGCTAATGCGTGTTGCGGGTTGACGACGCCGGATGTCGGGCCGGACTTTGATTCCCGACCCTTCGGAGCGGACAGCAGCGCGCCCATCTTGTGTCGGCGGACACGATAATTGTTTTTATAGACTACAAAGACGGCACTCACCTTCACCGCTTCACCACTCGCGCGACGGCGCCCATGGGCCTGCTCGCGGTGGTCCGCAAGGTGGTGACCGCACCGATGCGGCTGATAGAGAAGGTGCGCGGCCACGGCTCGGGCGGGTCCGAGGCGGGCCGCTGGCTCCTCGTCGGTTTGGGCAACCCCGGATCGCGCTTCGAGGGCACTAGGCACAACGCCGGGTTCGACGTCCTGGACATCCTGGCGCGGACTGAGGGTATATCGTGGACGGACGCGTCGAGGTACCGCGCCAAAGTTGGCGTCGGTAAGATCGCGGGGGTCCCCGTGCTCCTCGCTAAGCCCCAGACGTACATGAACCTCAGTGGTGAGTCGGTCCGGTCGCTTTGCCGATGGTATAAGATTCCCAACTCGAACCTGCTGGTGGTGTACGACGACCTGGACACGGCAGTGGGCGCGATCAAGCTCAAGGGTAAGGGGGGGCACGGCGGGCACAACGGCATACGCAACATCATAGACGAGGTGTGCGGCGATAAGGTGTTCGCGCGGCTCAAGTTCGGTATCGGTCGGCCCAAGGGTGGGGTCGAGGTGTATGACCACGTGCTGACCAGGTTCGGGGGCGAGGAGACGACGGAGCTGGAGAGCAAGGGGACGTGGACCAAGGCGTGCGACGCAGTGAGGGCGGTTCTCATGGATGGGCTGGACAAGGCGATGTCGGGGGTCAACACCGAGCACAAGGCACCCAAACCCGCGAAGCCTAAACAGCCGAAACAAGCGAAAAAGCAGAAGCCCGCGGCGGCGGCGGTTCCTCCTTCCCAGGCGAACGAGGGCGATGCCCCGGTGGTGACGGTGGGCATGACCGTCCAGGACGATAAGGTGAAGGTGGAGTTGGCGCAGCGCGTGCCCACGGAGGAGAAGTGAACGCGCGTGTCCATTGCTATCTAATCTAATGCGAAGGTGGTACCTAATCACGAACACTCGCGTCGCACCACGGACCCGTCCGGCTTCACCTCCAAGTCCGGGTGGTGACGCGCCATCACCTCGGGGTGCGACCTAGCCAGAGACTTCAGAGCATTCGCCCCGTACTCCCCGATGAGTCTGTTCCCTCCCTTCCCGTGCGACCCCGTCTCGGCGACGGCCTCGGGCTCTTGCCTGAGCCACGTCAGCATCGCTGGAAGACTCTCCATCGGTTCGATCACCGCATCCAGACGTGGATTCCAAAAGTACGGAACGCTCAGCCGCGACGGCGACGGCGACGCCTTCGACACCACCCTGTGCGGCGTCGCGAGATAGTACCCCCGCGTCTTGAGCTGCATCATCTCCCCGAGGTTGACCACGATCGCGCCGTCCACCGGGTCCGCGTCGACCCACTGCCCGTCCCCGTTCTGAACCTGCAGTCCGCCCACGTCGTCCTGCAGCAGTAGCGACAGGTACCCGCTGTCGGTGTGCGCGCCCACGCCGAAGGACGGATCCCGCGAACCCTCGGGCGAGGGCGGGCACAACGCGATTTTGGCCTGCACGTTTGGTCTACCGCGGAAGTCGTCCTCGAAATAGTCCCGCGGCATGTCCAGGCTGACCGCCAGGAGCTCCATGAGACGCGCGGACAGTGTCGCCATATCGTCCAGGAACGAGGTCATCGACGTCTTAAACCCCGGACATTGGGTCTCGTCCGGCCACTGGTTCGGACCGACGAGCACGTCGTAGATGTTACCGTCCACACCGCCGTGTGGTGCGTTCGCCTCCACCCCCATCTCGATCTGTTCCCTCCAGTCCGGCCTGCCCGCGGTGTTCTCCGCGCCCAGTCGGACGTATCCTCTGAACGCCGGTGAGTTGATGTTGGCGATTCCCTGCTTGACGTCGTGAGGGAGGGCGAAGAAGGCGCGTGACGATTTCATCGCATCGGCGGTGGTCGACGCATCTATGCCGTGGTTAATGACGTAGAAGAAGCCCACGGTGTGGCATATGTCCCTCAGTCGACCGCAGAACGCCGTTTCCTCCTCGGGCGTGCAGTCCTTATCGGGAAGGTGCAGCACAGGGAGCGAGGAGAACGTCGAGGCGGCCGTGGACACCTGGGCTCGACTCCCAGTGGCACGCCTCGGATGAGCCCCGCGTTCGGTCCTCCTGCTACAGGCGATACGACGCGCGCGATCCCGTGACACCGACGCGGACGTCGATGCCATCGCGCACGGCCCACGAGAAGTTGGAGCAGCGGACATCCCGCTTCCCTTGGTGTGAAGACGGTGACGAGAGATCTTCTGAATACAAGTACGAGAGTTTTTCTCGAACTGCTAACTCCTGAAGCTATGTGGTGGCAGCCTCCGGCTGCCCTATGCCTGCCCTGTTCGGGCCTAATGAATCGTTCCTATCGTGTCGAGCCTGCCGCGATATTCCCGTCGCGCGCGGCCCGTCCTCCTCATTGCGTCTGGGCCCATCGCCCAGAGCCAGTACCCTAACCCAGAGCCAGTCGCCTCACTTCAATAAAACTACTGCTCGGATGCCATCAGGTTTGTCATCGACCCGAGCGGAGACGATTGCTGACGCTTCGAGTTCGCCGCGCTCATCGCGGCCTCATCCGCGTCGTCGCTGCATCGCTTGCGGGATTTGCTCGCCTGCGAGGATCGAAGAGGGATGCGAGGCGGGTCAGTGAGCAGTTCTTCTGAGAGATTCGATGCACCCCTCCACACAGCTGTGGTTGGAGGCGGGTGAAAACCTGACGGCTGGGAGGCTCACCTGCTGGGAAGACCACGCGGGAGTCGACGTGATGAAATCGCTGTTGACGCGCTCACCGCCGACGAAAATCTGGAACGTCATCGTTCACTCTATACGCGGAAAGATGGGATGGATATTAGCACACGTGAGGAGTGGCGGCGAGGAATCAAGAATCAAGCCGGGCGGGAGAAACTCAACGGCCTGGGATCTGGCGATGGCGGCGGATTCAGCGTGCAGGAAGGCGCTCGGGGACTCACCGTGTCGACTCTCGATCGTAAAGAAACGTCCCTGGGGTGACTCGATCGACCGACTGTACTTAGACCGTCGAGCGGGGCGCTTGTCGCGTCCTGAAGAGTGGCTTTGACGCTTCGTTACCCATCTGAACTTTTCAAAATCGCCACATCGCCACAACAGAATCTCGTTGCTTTTTCATCGACAGAGCAGGGGCGAGGCTCGGGCGGGGGCACGGCGGCGATATGACCATTCCGGTGAATGCGGGGGTCAACGGAGAATTAGTCGCGAAGGCGCCGAGGCGTATCACGCCCCAGGCGGTCGACGACGACGTCGCAGATCCGGGAGGTTCCCGGAGGGTGCGTATCCCCTCGCAGAAACTGCTTGAATCATCCCCCAACGACAAGCGCCCGAGGCTGGACGATGGGCCGCAGAATGGACAGCACGGCGACGACGACCCGTTCGTGGTCGAGCTCCGGATGTTTTTCCAGGAGAAGCTGGACGGGCGTGCCCTGGTGGTGCCCAGGTTTTGCAGGAATCCGCTCGACCTCGGGCACGTCTACAGGGAGGTTGTCGCCAGGGGCGGGTACAAGGCTGTGTGCGATGCGCGGCGATGGAAAGAGGTCTGCGCCACGCTGGGCCACGACCTCTCCGGGCAGACCAGCGCGGGGTACCAGATGCGTCAGAACTACGAGAGGTGCCTGCTGGAGTACGAGTTCGCCCAGCACGGCCGCAGCTTGGGGCTGGTCAAGGACGCCATCGCGAATAACTGCGAGTGGTCCGCTAAGTGGAGCAGGATGCAGGGGAAGATCCCGGGCGGACCGGGGGAGCAGGTCAACCTCGACGTGGGCCTCGGGGTACCCCCGCCCACGGTCCACCTTAACCTGGACAAGACGAGGGCCAACGCCGCGTACAACATGGACGATGCGGATGAAAGAAAGATTGCGCATACGCTCGGACTTTACGACTCCATCGAACCGTTCGAGCTCAACTTTCTCTTCCCCGGCGCCGACCTCGGCGTGTACATCACCGTTCGGAACAGCGTGTTGTGCCGGTGGAGGGCCAGCCCCAACGTGTTCGTGTCCGTGGAGCAGGCGTGCTCCTGGTTCATGCCCAAGCACCGCGCCGTCGTGCACTGCGCGCACAGGTTCCTGACTGTGCAGGGGTACATCAACTTCGGCGTGGGTTTCACGGGGAACTACCCCGCGCCGGGCGAGTCCCGCGGGACCGTGGTTGTCATCGGAGCCGGGTTCGCGGGTTTAGCCGCGGCGAGGCAGCTGCAAAACCTCGGGCACAGGTGCGTCGTCATAGAGGCCAGGGACAGGGCCGGCGGGAGGGTGTGGACGGAGCGGCTTGAGGGCGTCGACCCGGAGACCAACGAGAAGGTGGTCGCCGCGTGCGAGATGGGCGGTAGCGTGCTGACCGGCGCCGACGGTAACCCCGTCGCGGTCATCGCCAAGCAGATGGCGCTGCCCTTCTGGAAGATCAGGGACAAGTGCCCGCTGTATTTGGAGGGTGGAGAGCCGGTGGACGCCGAGGTGGACAAGAGGGTGTTTCGGGAGTTTGAGGACTGCATGAACGAGGTTGGAGAGAAAAGGAACGAGCTCACGGAGACGAACGAGCACGGTGCCGATCACCTCTCTCTCGGTAAGGAGCTGGAATTGACGTGGGCGCAGAAGGCGAGGGAAGAGAACAAGCCGCAGATTGAGACGGATCTCTTCAACTGGCACCTGGCCAACCTCGAGTTCGCCAACGCCGATCGCCTCGAGGTCCTCTCGCTCGGGCAGTGGGACCAGGACGACCCGTACGATTTCGACGGAGACCACGTGTGGCTCCCGGGGGGTAACGTCCGGCTGGTGTCCGCCATGGCGCGTGAGCTGCCAATATTTTACGGGCACGCGGTGACCAACGTCGAGTACCAGAATAAAACTGAGGGGCGGCACGACGGCGTGGTGGTGACGTGCAAGAACGGTCGGGAGTTTCGCGCGGACGCGGCGCTCGTCACCGTCCCGCTCGGTGTGCTCAAGAAGGGGAGCGTCAGTTTCGAACCACCGCTTCCCGAGCGAAAGACCCGGGCGATTGGAGCGCTGGGCTTTGGCGTCCTCGACAAGGTGATCCTGCTCTTCCCCAAGCCGTTTTGGGACACGAGCGTGGACACGTTCGGGTACGTCGCCAAGGGGGACAGACAGCGACGTGGCAGGTACTTCATGTTCTACAACTACGCCAAGACGGACGAACACAACCTGAGCGGCGGTGCGGTGCTCATCGCGCTGGTATCGGGCGAAGCCGCGTTGGAGTTTGAGAGAGACGGCCACGCAAGCGCGGTGGAGGATACCATGCAGGTGCTCAAGGATATCTACGAGAGGCAGGGCGTGACGATTCCGGACCCGATAGACTCCAAGTGCGCGTGCTGGGGATCCGATGAGTTTGCGTACGGGTCCTATTCGAACATCAGCGTGGGCGCGACGGGGGAGGATTACGACGCCTTGGCCGAGCCGGTTGGCGACGGGCTGTACTTTGCGGGGGAGGCGACCATGCGGCGGCACCCGGCGACCATGCATGGCGCGTTCCTGTCAGGGATGAGGGAGGCTGCGAGAATTTCGGAGAGGATGCGCGAGATGAACAAGGCGGGCAAGCTGCGGAGAGGATGAGCGGACGTCCAATTAGAACGCAGACGAAACGTTTAACGAGAATAATCAACATAAAAATGGTGCGAGGGGCTCGTTGTCCCTCAACAAATCGTATCGTCCATCCGTTCACATCACGCGGTAACGTCCGAGAACGCAATCTCCGCTTTCGGGTACTGCGGGTTCGCGAACGTCCGTGTCAGCGTCTCCTCGACGCACTCCGATTTCTTCTTGGCCAGCTCAGCCTTGACCTCCTCGCCGGCGCCGTCACCCGCCTCGGAGGTCATCATGACACGCCGCCAACGCCTGACCAACGCCTGCTTGCTCGACAGCGTGGAAGGCGCCAGGGTCTTCGCCGTCTTCCTCGGGTTCCTCGCCGACTTCTGCACAAACTTGAGCAGTTCGTCCGTCTTCTTCGACGCGCGCTCGGCGTCCTTCTTGTGGTCAACCGTCTTGGGCTTCGGCGCAGACTTTTTCGCGGGGGAGTCGCCGATGCCGAGCCGCGCCAGCTCCTTCTCCTGGCTCATGGTCCGAGCCAGCTTGGCGGACATGGTCACCTTACGCTTGGCGGGCAGCGCGCCCAGGGGGTGCTCGTCGTCGTCGCACACGGACCTGTCGTCGTCGTCGTCCCTGGAGTGGGGCCTGGTGAGCCAGTTGTTGTAGTAGTAGTCCACCATGTCGTGCAGCGTCTTGCCCTTGAGCCTCTCGTCCAGGGGTTCTTCGTCGAAGTCGTCGGCGGGGGGAACCTTGCGCCCCGGGGACAGGTGTGTCTCCTTGTCCCTGACGCAGTCGGTGCAGAACCAGTCCCCATCGGGCACGCCAGGGAGACCGAGGCACTGGTAGTGTCCACCTTTGGGGCACCCGTCGCAGAGCACGAAATCCGGCTCGCCGTCCGTCTCGCCGCACTTGAGGCACGGCACGTCGTCCACCTCATCGCCGGTACCGGGCTGCTGCTCCTGCTTCTCATCGGTCTGCTTCTCATCGGCCTGCTTCTCCTCGGCCTGCTTCTCCTCGGTCTTTTCCTCGTCCACCTTGTTGTCCCCAGCCTTGTCGTTCTCCTTGTCCTTGCCCAGGAACTCGTTACCCTCCTTCAGCATCTCCTTCTCCGGGCTGGTCTTCTTCTTCGGGGGCTTCTTCTGACCCATCCTGGACACGGCAAACAGGTTGTACTTGTGCGCAACCATCTGTTCCTCGAAAGCACTCGCCTGCATCGCGGTCCATCCCCGGGCATCCGCGCTGCCAATCCCCATCTTCTCCAGTCCCAACAGCGCGGGGCTGGACCGCCTCCTGCGCAGCTTCTCGTCCAGCTTGGACCGCTTCGCCGCAACCTCCTCCGCTGTCGGGCGCTTGGGCTTGGGAACCTCGGTGGGTTCCTCCCACAGAACACCGGTCTTCTTCTCCGGCTCGGCGCGTGGGGTGGCCATCATGGTGTCGAGCACGAGGCGCGCGGCGTTGGCTCCGGCCACGTCGGCATCCGCACGGGCCTGAGCCGCGCGGACCAGCGCAGCCTTGACGTTGTCCCCCTCGTCGTCCGAATCATCCGGCTTGGACAGGTCCCTAGCGCCGGACTTGCGGGGTGAGAGCTTGGACGACGCCAGCGCGCGGGCAGCGGCGGCGGCGGCACGCGCGGCGGCGCCGGCGCGAATCACCGCCAAAGATCCCTCCGCGAGCACGCTCTTGATGCCGTCGATGAAGCCGCCCTCGGGTTCGTCGGTCCTGGCGCGCTTTGATGGGTCGTCCGCGTCGCCCTCAGATATCTCCGACGCCTTCCTCTTGTCCTCGGACGTGGACGGCAGCGCGAGTGTAGACGGCAGCGCGAGTGGGGTACCGACGGACCCTGCGGATGCGGACAGGCTCTGCAGGGTTGACATGGACCCACCCGCGGCGTACGTCCTCCTGGCCACGCCCTCCGGGGGCCAGACCCTGATACCGCCCAGCCGCTCGGCCCGCTCGGGCTCGGTCTCCACCTTCTTCATCTCCTCCGCGATCTCTTTCATCCTCTCGCGCTTCGCCCGCTCCGCCTCCTGCAATTCGCGCGCCACCTTGAGCCGCTCCGCCTCCTCCTTCTCCCGCTTGGCGTCCACCCTTTTGCTCTTCGGCACGGGCACGCCGTACACCGTCACCTCCTTCTCAGGGAGCGCCGACGTGTCCGCGGTGAGGTCGATCGTCCCCGTCGTCACCGGCGCCGACCCGTCCAGGGGTACCGGCCCGTGCCACGCGGGCACCTCCGCCTGGTACTGCTGACCGACGCGGATCACGGAGGGCTTCGTCACCGTCGCCTTGCCGCCGAGGAAGTTCCAAGCCGCGGCTCGAGCGCGGGCGCTACCGCCGCCGCCGCCGCGCGCGCCGCGTCGGGGCTGCATGCGGACCACCGCCGTGGCGACCCTGTACCTGTCGAGTACGATGCAATTCACCTCCTCGGAGTCACCCTGAACGCGTGGAAAGGAAGGGAGCGGAGGTCAGGAGAAGGGCTCAAGGACGAACGGAAAATATCCTCCCGGCCGCCACGTTTTAGGGGTTTTTTTGAATACTGGGCGCGGGGGGGGGCGCGTCGCGCGCGCTCGAGACTCACCCCGGTGACCCCGCCGGCGCTCACGGGCTGCCTACCGGTGCGTAACGCGACCGACCTGCGAGGAGAGGGGTGCGGAAGGGGCGCGTGAGCGGATCGCGCGCGCGAGAGTGGGTCGAACGAAGGGCGTGGGCGGTGTTGGAAGCTGCTTGACCCGTCACCGGCGCACGGTTGGAGAAATATGGGCACCGCCGAAGCGCGCTTTCCTCGCGCGTCGCGGGGACGATGACGCACCTGAGCCACTGCAGGAGCTCGGACAGTTTGATATCATGCGCGAGGTCGTCGTTCGCGACGTTTCCGTCGTTCGCGGCGTCCGCGGTCCCCGCGCTGGCGCCGGGAGAAACCGGCACTGTCGCGCCAGCCTCGCCCATCTTGCCAGTCCCAGTGTTCAAGGGCGAATTGCAGCCCGGCGTTGCGTATCAATACTCGAGTTCACGACGCAGCGCGAGTGCGGCCCGACCTCGCGCGCGGACTATAGCGCGGAAAGGTACTCGCGGCGACTTTGTGCGCGTGGAAACCGCGCGCCGTCGAGTATCGCGCGCTCTGGGACCCCGGCACAGGGCGTAAGAACAGAATCGCCTTGCACGGCCTTTTCCAGGCCCCTCTCTCCAGTCTAAATGCCCTGTCAAGAGAATCTGACCAATCAGGACTCGAGGCCCGATCTCACTCGACGTCGACGGTTTTTATCCTCAACCCGCCTCGGAGAACACACGAGACGCGCGCATCGGTCCGGCGAGACCCAGCACGCACACGCCAGGTTCGAGCACACGCGCCGCACGCAGCGACGCCGAGTCGAATCGACGTTTAACCAGCGGAAGAAGGTCGCCACTAAGAGGCGAAGCTTCCATCTCGAAGGAGAGGAAAGTGGGCATCATCGGGACGTCGGTGTAGAGAAGAGAGTACGTGAGGAGCCATGTTCGCTGTGATGGGAAGGACCGCGGCCGTGCCCGTGAGGTCCGTGGGGCGCGTCGCCGTCGGGGCGAGCAGGATGACGGTCGCGAGGGCGCCGTCCGTGGCGGGTGGCCGGCCCGCGGCGAGGTCGATGCGCCTCATCGGAGACGACGATCGCGCGCGCGCGGTCGTCGCGAGGGCCGCCGACGACGAGCCCGAGTTCGCGTTCGAGCCCAAGAAGAAGATCCGCCCACGCCGCGACGGTTCCAAGACGAAGCGCGCGAAGATCAAGGTGGAGGGCATGGCCATCGAAGCCGCCAAGGGCACCGCGCCCGTCACCCTGCAGTCCGCGTCCGAGGAGGCGTACATCCTCTTCCTCTTCGCCTACATCGTCGTCATCTTCGGTGCGGGCCTATTCCTGGCCGTCTCTGCCTTCGGCATCCTCCCGGAGAACGTGGACAACTGGGTCACCGAGACGCTCTACCCGGCGTACTCCCCAATCGTCATCGGGTTCCTCCTGTTCTCCTCCGTCTACGGCCTCGTCAAGACCAGGAACGACCCGGACTCGGCGTCCGGCAGGTGATGGCGATATGTGGTGTAGCGTACTTTACGATGTCTAATATTACGATTCTTTGCCTATGATACGGTTTGCCGGTTCGTGTCTCCTTCAGTTGGCGTCGTGTTCACCGTAGCGGCGCCGACGAAGGAACCCTCCTCTAGAACCGTCCTCTTCCTCCCCGCCGCTACGGTGAAAGACGCTCAGAAGTGGTGCACCGAGGACGCCACCGCATCCTTGAAGAACTCGGCCATCTTCGCCTTCTCCTCCGGGTCGAGGAACATGTTCACCCCCCTCTCCGTGCCCCTGTACGCGGCGGTCAGGAACACCAGCGCGTACAGCATCGCCTTGCCCATGCGCACGCTCTTCTCCTTGTCCAGGTGGTTGAATATCTCCGTCACGTCCGCGAGGTGCTGGTTCCTACCGATCTGCCTCACGTGCCAGGCGATGAGCGGTCCGTTCATCAGGACCATGCTCCACGAGCCGCACAGCAGCATCAAGCCGGCCGCGGCGGCGTGCGCGATGATCTCGGGCATCACCAATTTGTTGATTCGACCCGCGCAGTCGTGGGGGTTTATCAGGTCGGCCTGCAGGTCCGACAGGCATATGAGGGCGTAGAGATTGATCCCCATCACCGCGCCCAACACCAGGAAGGCGAGGATCCACAAAAAGAGCACCGCCATGTCTCCAGCCTCGTCGCTCTCTCGTCACTGCCAACCTCCAATTTTTTTCAAGCTCTCACGGGTCCGCCTCCTAGATTTTTATGCGACTTATCGAAGAGGTCTCCCATCGATCTGGTCTCCCACTTCGGGTGACGCTCACGCGCCTCCAGGAAGGACAGAAATGATGCGTCGCGCCGCGCAAGTGATGTGCAGGGCCGCCATGGCGCGCCCTGCCGCCGCGCCCATGGAATCGATGCACCGCAACGCCGCCGCCCCGGTGAGTGTGACACCCCGGCTAAATCCGCAGCACGTGCCCTAAGAAAGATTATTCCGCGGGGGGGTCGCGGGTTCTACGCGGGGGGGGGCACGACGCCCGGTTTTCGACGCGCCCGTCGACACCTAGGGCATCGTCTCTCGTGTTCCCTTCGCGCGTTCGACGCGTGCCTCGGACCCCCCGCGCCTTCCCCGCGCCGATCGTTCGACCGGGGGAGTTTGCAAATCCCCCCTCCTCGGGTCCCTCAACGGCCGGCCCAGCTGGCACACCGTCTCTCTGTCAGCCCCTCGCCTGTTTTTTCTCTGCTGCTTGGACCCGCCGCTGACCGCTTTCTTCCCTTTCCTTCGATGACAGATCTACGCGGCGAGGCGCGCGATGGGCGATAAGGCTCCGGTCTCCACCGACTGGGAGCACGCCACCGGTCTCGAGCTGCAGGAGCTCCAGGCTGCGGCTGAGGGGAAGGACTTCTTCGACCACTACGACTTCCTCAAGCAGCCCAACGGCACGAAGGAGGCGCCCGTGGTGGTGACGAGCTCGATGCCCTACCGGGTGGTGGGTGCGACCGACCCGGATGACGATACCATCGTTCACTGGGGGCGTGTGGAGGCTGGCAAGCCCCCGGTGAAGATCGGCAGCGAGTGGTTCGTGCACAAGGCTGAGGAGCCGCACTGAGGGCGACGATTAAAACCAGCACGGCGCCGGGAATTGTAACTTGATTTGTCGTCTGTGCGGGTCGAACGTTCGCGGGGTTGCCGTTCCTTAGAGGGGCGGTATTGGCCGCGCGCGCGGGTCCACGAGGATGCCTGTAATGCAAAATTCATCACCATCTGAACTAGTCTCTCCCCTCGATGTGCGCAAAGATAAAAAATCCTGCCTCGGGCTCATATGGCGACTCAGTCTGCGCGCGTCTTGGAAGCTCTCTTTTGGTTCACGCGGGATAGAGGTGGACACAAGGCGAACGGGGCGCGCGGAGACGTCGGTTAAGAACGCACGGTTAGTTTAGATCGAGATTGAAACGTTTCGC
>MDSX01056829.1_pt1 | contig 23407 bp, 15 predicted proteins | sample 811141 | NCBI WGS metagenome assembly MDSX01 (sample SAMN05326642, study PRJNA326480) | marine metagenome | isolation source: seawater | place: Atlantic Ocean: South East | collected 2010
GGAGGGTTCATAAGATTAGAACATCACATGCCTTCTTGTGCACTGATGTTTAAGGACGATCATTTTTTTCGTGAGGTAGAAAGCAATTGTTGGGATCCTGCAACACGCATAAGTGAATGCGCCACTCAGCATATAGATGTTCAGGTGCTTTCAACAGTTCCAGTTATGTTTAGTTATTGGGCAAAACCAAAAGACACATTAGAAGTTGCCATTTTCTTAAACGATCACATAGCAGAAATCTGTGCCAAGCATCCCAAGAGATTCGTTGGGTTAGGTACGTTGCCCATGCAAAGTCCAGATTTAGCAATTCAAGAACTTAGGCGTTGCAAAGAGATAGGCTTAAAAGGAATACAAATTGGCACACACATAAACGATTGGAATCTAGATGCCCCAGAGCTGTTTCCTATTTTCGAGGCGTGTCAGGATTTGGATATGGCAGTATTTGTGCACCCTTGGGACATGATGGGAAAGGAAAAGATGGAAAAGTATTGGCTGCCCTGGCTCGTAGGAATGCCCGCTGAAAGCTCTCTAGCAATATGTTCGTTAATTTTTGGTGGTGTATTTGAGCGTCTGCCCAATCTTAGATTTGCTTTTGCACACGGTGGAGGTTCTTTCCCGGCTACTTTAGCCCGAATAAAGCACGGCTTTGACGTTCGCCCCGATTTATGCGCGATTGACAATAAAGTTTCACCAGAGAAATACATGGGAAAATTTTGGCTTGATTCCTTGGTTCATGATCCAAAAATGCTCGATTACATAGTTAGCTTGGTTGGTGAGAATCGAGTGGCCTTAGGCACTGATTATCCTTTTCCTCTTGGCGAACTAGAGCCAGGAAAATTGATAAACTCTATGCCTTGGAGCCAGGAAAGGAAGGGAAACCTACTCCACGGAGCAGCTTTAGAATGGTTGAATCTAGATTTGGCAAAGTTCATTTAGGAGCACTTGTTCAGCCCCACCAATTGTGGTAAGTTTGGGCATCAGAAAACCTCGCTATGAGTGATCCCATCAAACACGAATGTGGACTTGCTTTTGTTCGTCTCCGCAAACCGCTTGAATATTACGTTGAGAAATACGGCACCGCCTTCTATGGCCTGAACAAGATGTATCTCCTTATGGAGAAACAGCGAAATAGAGGTCAAGATGGAGCAGGCCTTGCGAATGTGAAGCTCAATATGGAGCCAGGCTCTCGCTATATTTCTCGTTACCGTTCTGTGGATACAAATAGCATCGGTGATATTTTTGGTAAAATACAAAAGCGAGTAGCTGAAGGAGTGGCGGATAACCCTGAATTACTCAAAGATGTTTCGTGGCTCAAAAAGAATTTACCTTTTACTGGTGAAGTATTCTTGGGCCATTTGCGCTATGGGACTTACGGGGGAAATACTATTGAAGCATGCCATCCATTCTTGCGTCAAAATAACTGGCCCACACGCAACTTAATTGTTGCTGGCAATTTTAATATGACCAATGTTGACGAACTATTTGGCGAATTAGTTGAATTAGGTCAGCATCCAAAGGAAAAGGCGGATACCGTTACTATTATGGAAAAGATAGGCCATTTCTTGGATGAAGAAAACGATAGATTGTATTACGAGCTCAAAGAGAAGGGGTACACTAAAAAAGAGTCAACAGCGGAAATAGCTAAGCGTCTGGATGTTGCTGGTGTTTTAAGAAGCGCATCTAAGAAATGGGATGGCGGATACGCTATGGCAGGAATGATGGGACATGGAGACTCCTTTGTCTTGCGTGATCAGGCTGGAGTACGCCCAGCATTTTACTATTATGATGACGAAATTGTAGTCGTAGCTTCCGAACGTCCGGTTATTCAAACAGCTTTGAATCTTAAAACAGATCAAGTCAATGAATTGCCTCCTGGCGCTGCCATAATTGTAAAAAATCATGGAGATGTAAGTATTGAACAAATAAAAGAGCCGCTAGAATACAAGGCTTGTTCTTTTGAACGTATATATTTTTCAAGAGGTAATGATCGTGACATTTATAACGAAAGAATCGAATTAGGCCGAAGATTGATTCCCAAATTAATCTCGAAGATTAATGGTGAGGTTGATAATACGGTGTTTTCATTTATTCCAAATACAGCTGAAGTCAGTTTTTATGGCTTGGTTAAGGGTATGGAGGATTATTTTAATGAACTCAAATTTGATGCAATTAATGGGAAAAACTTAAACGAAGCAGAACTTAAGGAGGTGCTTTCAAAAAGACCAAGGGTTGAAAAAGTCGCGTGGAAAGATGTCAAGCTTCGTACATTCATTACAGAGGACAGTTCAAGAGATGAGTTGGTTAGCCATGTATATGATATAACGCACGGTGCCGTTAATCCTGAAGATCATCTTGTGGCAATTGATGACAGTATAGTACGCGGTACCACTTTAAAACAAAGCATACTTAGAATCTTTGATCGATTATCACCCAAGCAGATTGTGATTGCATCTTCAGCTCCTCAGATTAGATATCCGGATTGTTACGGTATTGATATGGCTCGAATGGGAGATTTTATTGCTTTTAGAGCAGCTATTGCATTATTAAAAGAGCGAGGGATGTCAAGTGTTATTGACGAGGTATATAAAAAGTGTAAAGCACAAGAATCGTTAGCAGATAGCGAAGTCTTGAATTACGTTAAAGAAATTTACGATCCCTTTACGGCAGTGGAGATTAGTGATAAGATTGCTGAGCTGCTCACGCCACCAGATGTTAAGGCCAAAGTGAGTATCGTTTACCAGGATATTGAAGATTTACATTTAAGTTGTCCAAATAATCCTGGAGATTGGTATTTTACTGGGAATTATCCAACTGTTGGAGGTAATAGAGTAGTGAACAAGAGCTTCATTTTCTACGTTGAAGGTGTAAAAGAAAGAGCATACTAAGTGAAAATCTATACTAAAACCGGTGATAAAGGAACAACCTCCCTACTAACGGGCAAGCGGGTTTCAAAGGCGGACATGCGTCTAGAGGCATATGGTACGCTTGATGAATTGAATTCATGGTTAGGTGTACTTGCAGCTGAAGCGCCAGATAATTGTTTTCCGTTCTTATCGCAGATTCAAAGTGAGTTGTTTTCAATGGGGTCCTATCTAGCTTTAGAGGGTGAGGCAAGCTTTCCAATGCCAAAATTGGATGCGAGCCTAGTTGAATCCCTAGAGAGACAAATTGATTCGTGGAATGAACAGCTTCCCGAGCTTAAAAATTTCATTTTACCTAGTGGCTCTGCGGCTTCTTCCATGGCCCAGGTAGCTCGTACTGTTTGCCGTCGTGCAGAACGAAGGGTTGTTGCATTATCAAATGAAGTTGAAGTAAAAACAGAAATTCCAATCTTCTTAAATAGGTTATCGGACTTCTTTTTTGTTCAGGCTCGTTTCATCCTTAATATTGAAGGAAAGGAGGAGATTATTTGGAATCCCAAATATTAGAACACTACATTTTTGCAAAAAAGTTGCATAAGTGCGTATTTCGATTACATTTGCACGAAATACCAAATCGAGTTAATACCATAATATTATGTACTGGACTCTAGAATTAGCTTCTTATTTAAGCGATGCTCCATGGCCTGCAACACGTGATGAGTTAATCGATTATGCAATTCGCACTGGTGCGCCGCTAGAGGTGGTGGAAAACCTTCAAGCCATTGAAGAAGAGGAGGAAGAAACCTACGAGAGCATAGAAGAGATTTGGCCCGATTATCCTTCAGAAGAGGATTTTCTTTGGAACGAAGAAGAATATTAAACAAGGAGCCTATTAAGGCTCTTTTTTTGTTTTATATCAAAACCTTAAAACCTCGGTTAAAATTGCTTTATCATTATTAATGGTATCAAAGAGTTAGCCCAAATTTGTGTTGTACTTTTGAGAGAATTACCAAGACACTTGAATGGATAGATTTTCATTTTTAGGTAGCGTACATGCAGAATTTATAGACGAGCAGTACCAACGTTATCTTAGTGATCCAGATAACACTGAGCCAAGCTGGAGAGCCTTCTTTCAGGGCTACGACTTTGCACAAGAAGTGTATTCAGAGGACGACCTAGAAGGTACCGGTGTGCCTCAAGAGGTGATAAAAGAATTTCATGTATTAAACCTCATACAGGGATATCGCTCCAGAGGTCACTTATTCACTAAAACGAATCCCGTACGTGAACGGAGAGAATACCGCCCAACGCTCAATATTGAGAACTTTGGATTGTCTCAAGAGGATTTAGAGTTAGAATTTAATGCTGCTACAGAATTAGGAGCGAGTGGACCGCGAACGCTGCGTAAAATTATTGAGCATTTGGAGGCAATTTATTGTCAAAGCACAGGTGTTGAATACAATTACATCCGCGATCCTGAGCGCAGAACATGGATTAAGAATTGGATTCACGAAAATGACAATCAGCCTTCATTGTCCATTGATGAGAAGAAACAAATTCTGCATAAGCTAAACGAAGCAGTAAGTTTTGAATCTTTTTTAAATACAAAGTTTGTAGGGCAAAAACGCTTTTCCATAGAAGGTGCGGAGTCTCTTATACCCGGGATTGATGAGGCTATTAACCACGCAGCTCGCCATGGTGTACAAGAGTTTATTCTAGGAATGGCACACCGAGGAAGGCTGAATGTATTGACAAATATTTTTGGTAAGCCACGTAAACAGATTTTTTCTGAATTTGAAGGCAAAGCTTTTGACGACATCACTATTGATGGCGATGTAAAGTATCATCTGGGTCATACCACTCTTCATACTACATCTGATGGTATAAGCGTTAAAATGAATATTGCTCCTAATCCATCTCACTTGGAAGCGGTAGATCCTGTTGTTGAAGGAATAGCAAGAGCAAAGATCAACAACGATTACCAACACGATAACAAAAAAGTACTCCCAATATTGATTCATGGTGATGCGGCAATCGCAGCCCAAGGAGTGGTTTATGAGACCGTTCAAATGGAACGATTGGATGGATACCAAACGGGCGGTACACTGCACATAGTGATTAATAATCAAGTTGGTTTTACTACCAATTATAAGGATGCTCGTTCGTCTACTTATTGTACAGATGTAGCCAAGGTGATTTTGGCTCCTGTATTGCACGTAAATGGAGATGACCCTGAAGCTTTAGTCCATGCAATACGCCTATCAATTGAATACCGTCAGCGATTTAATAGGGATATTTTTATAGACCTTCTATGTTATCGTAAGTACGGGCACAATGAAGGGGATGAACCTAGATTTACCCAGCCTATTTTATATACGGCTATTTCTAAACACCCAAACCCTCGAGAGATTTACACTAAGAAGCTACTTGCAGAAGGCGTAGCAAACGAAGGTATAGTGCAAGAATTGCAGGGCGAATTTAAGGCCATGCTGGAGCTGGATTTTGATGAATCTAAGAAAATCGAGCACAACAGAATAGTTCCATTTATGAACGATGAATGGACCAAATATCCAGGTGCTCAGCCTGGAGAAATGTTACAACAAGTTGATACCACCTTTGACCTGGATAAACTTCTAGATATTGCGAAATTCATCACAACTCTTCCTGAGGGCAAAAAGTTCCTGCGTAAAACTGTGCGTTTGATGAAGGATAGAGCGGATCAGGTTAGCAAGGATAGAAACAGTATAGACTGGGGCATGGCAGAGTTGCTTGCGTACGGTTCGTTACTCTCAGAGGATTTTAACATTAGAATTTCTGGTGAGGATGTTGAGCGTGGTACTTTTTCTCACAGGCATGCCATTTTAACAGTTGAGGATAGTGGAGAGGAAGTCAGTTTATTAAACGAATACCCAGGTAAAGAGGGTCGTTTTGCGATTTATAATTCATTGCTCAGTGAGTATGCAGTTATGGGTTTTGATTATGGATACGCCATGGCGGCTCCTGATACGTTAACCATATGGGAAGCACAATTTGGCGATTTTGCGAACGGTGCTCAGATTATCATTGATCAGTTCCTGAGTGCAGCAGAGGATAAATGGAAAGTTCAAAATGGTCTGGTTCTATTGCTTCCTCACGGTTACGAAGGACAGGGTGCTGAGCATAGTTCTGCTCGACTAGAACGATTCTTGCAGCTATGTGCCGAGGAGAACATGACCATTGCGAATTGTACTACACCTGCCAACCTCTTTCATCTGCTTCGCAGGCAGCAAAAGAGGCATTTCAGAAGACCGTTGGTAGTCATGTCTCCTAAGAGTTTACTAAGACACCCAAAAGTGAAAAGTACGCTTCAAGATTTGGCGGAGGGAAGTTTTCAGCACGTAATTTCTGACAACGATGTTCTAGCAAAAGATGTGACCAAGGTTGTTTTTTGCTCAGGCAAGTTATACTATGAATTGCTTGAAGAACGTGAAGCACAACATGCAAAGGAAGTAGCGTTAATCAGAATTGAACAACTGTACCCATTAGATGACCTTGCGATAAAGGAAGAAGTAGCTAAATATCCTCAGGCTCATGAATATATTTGGGCTCAAGAGGAACCCGCTAATATGGGCGCATGGACGTACATATTCTGGCAAATGCATCAAAAATTAACACTTGTTTCACCAGCACCAAGCGCATCAACCGCAAGCGGTTCAAGCAGAATTGCGCATTTACGTCAGCGCGAAACAATAGAAAGAGTATTTAGTATCTAAGTTTTAGAGATATGTTAGAAATGAAAGTGCCTTCACCGGGCGAATCAATTACAGAAGTTGAAATTGCAACATGGTTGGTTAGTGATGGTGATTATGTAGAAAAAGATCAGGCAATTGCAGAGGTAGACTCTGATAAAGCGACCTTAGAATTACCAGCGGAAGAAGCGGGCATTATTTCTTTGAGAGCAGAAGAGGGTGACGTTGTTGAGGTAGGCCAAGTGGTTTGTTTAATTGATACGGCTGCGGAACGACCATCTGGAAGCGTTGCAGCCTCTTCAGTGCCCAATCCAGAGCCAATATCTGAAAAATCCACTCCCGCTAGTGCTTCCCAGACATATGCCACAGGTACTGCAAGTCCAGCGGCTAAAAAAATGTTAGCAGAGACTGGAGTAGAATTGAATAAAGGCACAGGGAAGGACGGACGTATCACTAAGGCTGATGTTATTGAAGCTGTTGCTTCTATGGGTTCTGCCGGTAGTGGTGAGCGTGGTTCCAAAAGCAAGAAAATGAGTAGTCTAAGACGTAAGTTGGCGAGTCGTCTGGTCACTGTAAAGAATGAGACTGCAATGTTGACCACCTTTAATGAGGTTGATATGAAGCCGATTTTTGATTTACGGAAAAAGTATAAGGAGGCATTTTTTGAGAAACATGGAGTTAAATTGGGTTTTATGAGCTTCTTTACTCTTGCTGCTACCCGTGCCCTCCAAATTTACCCTGCAACGAATAGTATGATTGACGGTGACCATGTAGTCAGTTTTGATTACGTAGATGTTAGTATTGCCGTGAGTGGACCTAAAGGTTTAATGGTTCCTGTATTGCGTAACGCTGAGAATATGGATTTTGCTGGTGTAGAACGCGAGATTGGGAGACTTGCACAAAAAGTTAGAGACGGTAAAATAACAATTGATGAAATGACGGGGGGTACGTTTACCATCACCAATGGCGGTGTATTTGGCTCTATGTTAAGTACGCCAATCATTAACCCTCCACAAAGTGCCATTCTTGGTATGCACAATATAATTCAACGGCCAGTGGTGGTTGATGGGGAAATCGTTATTCGCCCTATGATGTATGTGGCCTTGAGCTACGATCATAGAGTGATTGATGGTCGTGAAAGTGTGGGAACTTTGGTGGCAATCAAAGAAGCCTTAGAAAATCCTGAAGAAATATTAATGGAAGGCAATGTAGAAAAGGCACTTGGCCTCTAGAAACTCAGAATGTATATTTGAGCGCTTTGTCCATTTTGGAAGGGGCTTTTGTAAAACTTAAACAAATAGTTAAGAATGAAAAGATTTGTTGTTGGAATAGTAACTATTTCATTGATATTAAGCAGTGCGAGCGCCTCTGCTCACGAAGGAATGTGGCTACCTATGTTGATTAAAAGACTCAACATTACAGAAATGCAGGCCAACGGTTTGAATCTAACTGCAGAAGAACTTTATGATATCAATAACGCCTCTATTAAGGACGCGATAGTATCCTTAGGAGGATTCTGTACAGGTGAGATTATTTCTGATCAAGGATTAATGCTTACCAACCATCATTGCGGATACGATGCAATTCGTTCACATTCTACAGTCGAAAATGATTACTTGACAGATGGGTTTTGGGCGATGACTCGTGAAGAGGAGCGGACCAATCCTGGTCTAACAGCTGCCATCTTAGTTAGAATGGAAGATGTTACAGACATCGTCATGGCAGAGTTGAAAGAAGATATGACTGAAGCACAGCGTGCATCGAAAGCCAAAGAGATTGGAGATTCTTTGGTTACTATTGCTACTGAAAATACTTCCTACAACGGCTATATGCGTAGCTTTTTTCATAATAATGAATACTACTTATTTGTATTTAACACCTACAAGGATGTGCGTTTGGTAGGTGCTCCACCAAGCAGCGTAGGCAAATATGGCGGTGATACGGATAATTGGATGTGGCCACGTCATACTGGAGACTTCTCAATGTTCCGTATTTATGCGGATGCAGAAGGTAACCCTTCTGACATGAGCCCTGAAAATGTGCCATTGACTCCAAAGCACCACTTACCCGTAAGCTTGAATGGAGTGCAGGAAGGTGATTTTACAATGGTGTTTGGATTTCCGGGTTCTACGGATCGTTTTTTGACTTCTACCGGTATTGAACAAGCCATCAACTTATTTAATCCTACGGTCGTTGAAATCCGTGAACAGAAGTTAGCTATAATGAAGCAGGCTATGGACGCTGATGATGCGGTTCGTATTGCTTTGGCGTCAAATTATGCCTCAACAGCAAATTACTGGAAGTACTTTATTGGACAAACTGAGCAACTCAAGAAGAACAGAGTAAAGGCAAAGAAAGAAACAATAGAAGCCACGTATTTAAATTGGGCTAATGCAGATGAAGGTCGTTCCGACTATGCTGGGGCTCTAGACCTATTGGATGAGGCGTATTCTCTTACTGATGAAAATGTTAAAAGTCAAGTGTATTTGCAGGAAGCAGGAATTCGTGGGGCTTCTTTGCCATTGTATGCCTATCGTTTAGGTAGAATGTTGGGTGCGTTAGAGAGCTCTGAAGAATTAGAGGATGATAAACTATCAATTCTGCAATATGCGGAAGACCATTTTAGTGAGTTTCAACCAGATGTTGATCGAAAACTAGCATATGCATTATGGAGTATGTGGATGGAAAATATTCCAGAAAATCAGCAACCAGCTATATTTGCTGAAGTTCGTGATAGCATGCAGGGCGATCTGGCAGCATTGGTAAATGAGGTTTATGACAACAGTGTTTATTCTTCAAAAGCAGCTTTAGAATCTTGGATGGAAAACATGGATTTTGAAAGCTTAAGTGATGACATGGGTGGTCGAGTTGCTACAAGTTTTATCATGACTTATTTTGGTGTTCAAAGGGGAAATGCAGAGGTAAGGGAAAAGATGGAGAAGGGGTATCGCTTGTTCACGGATGGCCTACGTAAGGCCATGCCAGAAAAGGTGTTTGCTCCGGATGCAAATTCAACCCTGCGATTGACATGGGGTGTTGTTGGATCTTATGATCCACAGGATGCCGTGCATTATGATTACATTACTTCTATTGATGGTGTCATGCAAAAGGAAGATGCTTCAAATTCAGAATTTGTAGTTCCTGAACGACTTAAGACGTTGTATAACGCAAAGGATTATGGGCAATATGCTGATGAGAACGGTGATTTGATTGTCAATTTCATCTCAAATAATGATATTACTGGAGGAAATTCAGGGTCGCCAGTTATTAACGGTGACGGCGCATTAATAGGTACTGCCTTTGACGGCAACTGGGAAGCTATGTCTGGGGATATATTTTTTGAGGATAAATTGCAGCGTACAATTTCAGTTGATATACGTTACACATTATTCATAATTGATAAGTACGCTGGGGCGTCTCATTTGATAGATGAGATGACTCTTGTTAAGAAGAAAAAACGCCGTAAACGTCGTAAGTGACAATAAACCAACACATTAAAACGTCTTTTTGCGATTACCGTTGGCTGCTCATTTCCTTCAAGAGCAGCTAACGGTATTTTTTTTTAGGTAAATTATACGTTTCAATTCACATTGTAAGGTATAGGTAAAAATACTCAAGATCATCATGGCCTACTCTAATTAAAACACTCAGAACTGCTAATTTTGACGTCAATTGAAAAACACCTAAAAATAGTTGAGTTGATGAAAAAGTTTTTTTTCTTTCTTATTTGTATTGTCTTTCTTGCCGCATGTAACAAGACAGATACAATCATTGAATCACAAATAATAGCTTCGGTAGAATCTGCAAATGAAATCATAACGCCGCCAGGTTTTGATTTCTCTATGACTAAAAAAGTTCAAGTGCCTATTAAGGTTTTTGGTTCTCCGGATCACGGTAAATCTGTGATAGAGATTTATCAACTATCTAAACAAGGTGAAGAACAGATATACGACAAGCGTTTCATAAACCCTATGACGCCAGAAATATTGGAGATAGAAGTTCCTACAAGAATAAATAGTTTATTGTTCCGTGGAACAAATGGTGAGGGGGATGAACTAGTTGGACAATTTGCGTTTGGCTCTTCTGACACCGTTATGCTTATGCCGGCAAATACCAACCAAGGTTACGCTCTTTCAGCGTATTCAGCAAAAACATCTACTTCAGGATCCGTTTGTAATTCAGGATGTTCTACTACTACATCTGTAGCTCCTGGTGGTGCTATTAGCGTTGGATCAGGCAGTGTAGTTTGTTTTACAGGAAATGGCGGACTAAACAATGCGCACATTACAATTGGTGCAAATGCAAAGTTAAAAATTTGTGGTTTGCACACGAATGTTGGTCATATACAAATAGCAGCTGGTGGTGAACTCGTATTAGCCCAAAATGCAAGTTTAGTAATGGCCTCTGGGAGCTATCTGACTATTGCACAAACCGCCGAAATTAAAATTTGGGCTGATGCAGTTTTTAGCTACGAAAAAGACTGGAAGCCTGAAAATGTTAGCATAGATAATTACGGAACAATCGATTTAGCTAAGAAGCTAGAACTAAAGTCAGGGTCTCAACTACTCAATTATGGTGCAGTGAATGTTGAGGAAGAATTGAAAGTTAAGGATGCAGGTTCCGTATTAACTAATCATGGTTCCATAACTTCAGATTATAAAATAAAGGCAGAAGGTGGTGCCATTATTAATAACCATTGTAGCATGTACGCTAATGGTAAAGTTGAGATTAAAAATGGTGCAACTATTCTTAATAATTATGGCTATATAAAAGCAGAGGATAAACTGTACATAAAATATGACGCTACTTTAAATACAATAGATCAAAGTATTGTCATAGCAGACGAGTTGGATTTTAAGGACGGTGAAATCAACGGTCAAGGAACGTCACGATCTATGGTTAAAATCCTTGGAGATGCAGAGTATGAGTCGGGATCCCAAATCTCTGGCTCTGTAGACATTTGTGTTTTCGGTGATAATAAAGATGCCAATAAAATAAATTGGTCTGGTTCGGCAGCATTCAATTGTTCAACAAATATTCCAACTACGGCTTGTATTACTAATGGTAACACCCCGCCCATAGTAGATACGGATAGTGATGGTGTGGCGGATAACCTTGATGATTACCCCAATGACGCTGAGCGTGCACAATCTGTGGTTCTTGCTCAGTCTACTTTAATTGCTGAAGATTTGTGGCCCTCTAAAGGGGATTATGACTTTAATGATTTAGTCCTGCTCTATGAATGGAATTATGTTGTAGATGCACAATCCAACATTAAGGAGATGAACTTTAGATCACAAGTAAAGGCAAGAGGAGCTGGTTTAAATAACGGTCTAGGATTTCTTTTGGAAACAGATCAATCTAATGTTGAGTCTGTAACTGGAGGTATGTATTCTCAAGGAACAGCTGTGTTCAATGTAAACGGAACGGAACAGGGTGCCTCTAATTCAACAATATCCAGCTTTATTGTAGTAGATAATGTGACGAACTGTTTGTCTGAATGGAATACATTTTTAACCGTTCCGACAGAAGCTCCGCAATGGTACGACTTCACCATTGTCTTTGAAAATGCTGTAGACGATGCAGTTTTGGGTACGTTTAATCCATTTGTTATCAAGGGGAATCAGAGAGGTATTGAGATTCATTTAGCCAACAAAACGCCTTCGGCATTAGCCGATGCCCAATATTTTAATACGGATGATGATGCAACGGTGCTTGCAAATAGTATAAGTTATGTTACTGAAAACGGGATGCCTTGGTTGTTAAATGTTCCAGCAAATTTTGATTACGTTATTGAGTATACAGACTTGTCTCAAGCGTATTTGAAGTTTGCAAATTGGGCTGGATCTGGTGGCTCAATTAACACAGATTGGTATGATGCACAAAACGCAGAGAATATTGATCCAAACAAATTGATTTCTAAGAAGGATTAGGAAATAAGATTGATAAATAAACGCCCCGTATGTTAAAAGCATACGGGGCGTTTATGTTGTTGGGTTTTCTATTAATCCTACCTATTTTAGTATTCATGAAAACTTATTTGCTTTGCGCCGTATCCATACTTTTTTGTATGTCGGGTTGTACAGTGAAGACAATTGACGTTGTTCCATCAGATCCTGGTTGCGTGTGCTTCACTTTATATGATCCGGTATGTGTAATGGTCAGTGGCAATAGGCATCGTTATTCTAATTCCTGTGCTGCCGGTTGTGATGGATTTACGGAAGATGATTTTATAAATTGTCCTAATTAGCGTTTGGGAATTTTAAATATTTAAGACTTGTATTAGTTGTTAATATGATCTTCAACGTAGTCTAGGACTTTTGTCATAAGATGCAACCTATCCTTACCGCGAACATTATGTGGGTGCATAGGGTAAGGGAAAAAGTCCATCTGAATGCCCTCATCTACAAAAGCTTTGACCAAACTTAAGTTGTGTTGCATAACAACCACGTCATCTACTGTGCCATGAATCAATAAAAGCTTTCCTTCTAAATTTTGAGCATAATTATGGAGTCTACTTGAAGCATAACCTTCAATATTTTCTTCTGGACGATCCATATATCTTTCACCATACATTACTTCGTAGTATTTCCAGTCGGTAACCGGTCCACCGGCAACCCCGGCTTTGAATACTCCTGGCTGGCGAAGCATGAGCGAGGTAGTCATGAATCCACCATAGCTCCATCCGTGAACGGCCATGCGATCACCATCGATGTAAGGAAGGGATTTGAGGTAGGCGACACCGGCTAATTGATCCTCCATTTCAACCGTTCCCAATTTTCTATGAATCTGCTGCTCAAAATCGGTACCTCGATGCGCAGAGCCCCGGTTGTCAATCGTAAAGACAATATAGCCTCTGTTTGCAAATTCGTTCATCCATAGCGGTCCGCCGCCGTTCCAACGGTTGGTGATCATCTGAGCATGTGGACCTCCATATACGTAGACAAGAACAGGGTACTTTTTACTAGGGTCAAAATCAAACGGCTTGTAACTGCGCGTATATAAAATACTGCCATCAGGACCCATGATTGAACCTAATTCAGGCTTGCGAATGTTTGTTCCTTCGAAGGGATCAGCTGCCTCATCAAGATCGCGAATCGATTTTCCACTAATAGCTCTTTGCAGACCTAGCAAAGAGTGCGATTCGGTGGACATTAGTACGTCTTTCGCAGGCACGTTCACGCTGCTGTAGCTGTCAATAAAGTAGTGTCCCCCTTCTTGAATGGTAGCACTGTGGTAGCCGTTTTCTGAGGTCAATTGGATCTGTTTGCCTTTGAGGCTAACACTGAACAAATGCGATTCACGTGCATCATCACCGGTAGCCATAAAGAGTATGTCCCCGCTCATGTCACGTCCCAGAATTTCGGTAGCTACGAAGGCGTTTTCAGTTAATTTTTGAATCATTTCTCCTTTGGTATTGTAGAGGTAAAGATTCATGAAGGAATCCATTTCACTCATCCAAATGAACTCTTTATTACTTACCCAAAATGCGGGGTATTCTGGTTCCGCCCATTTATTATTATCCACACTAAACAAGGTTTTACCTCGCTTTCCATTTTTAGTATTGAAAGCCACTACGTCATAGTGGTTTTGTGCACGATTGACAATAGCTAATAGAATAGTTTTTCCGTCTGGTGACCAGCTTAGGTTGGTCAAGTATTGATCATGTTCTTGCCCATCAGTTTCTAAATACACCGGCTTTGATTGACCTTTGCGAAAAACACCAACACGGGCGTATTCTGATCCTTGACCTGCCATTGGATATTTAATCTCTTGAAGTAATCCTGGGGTGGATTCAATATCTAAAAGAGGATAATTGGTAACCGCGCTTTCATCTTTTTCGTAAAAAGCAATTGCAGTTCCTTCTGGATTCCAGAATAAACCCTCTGTGATCCCAAACTCACTTCTTGCAATGGCCTGTCCGCTAACGATATTGGGGTTGTTATGATTCGTGATCTGTTCAATAGCTCCGGATTTATTCCAATTGACAAATACGTTATTACCAACAGTATATGCAGCATTGAGGTTATTACCCATAGTAACATTACTATTCCCGTCTGCCAAAGCATATTGCTTTTCAATAACTTCCCATCTTCTATCATAGGTATAAAGAGTTCCTTTTTCAATGAAACTAACGCGGTCTTCATCAAACCATTCTAATATCCACGTTCCTCTTACTTTAATGTCGAAATTACCCTTAGCAAGTGCGTCATTTATTTGTCCTGCTGTGATTCTTCCGGTTTCAATTCCAGTTTTAGCATCAATAATTACCGTGGTTTGATAATTATCTATAATATGAGAATAGAGGTCGGTCCCAGGAATCCATTGTGGCATTGTAATGCCTTGAGGAACAAATTTTCTTCCGTTTAAAACGGCATCTTTAAGCGTCAATGTAGACTGTGCAAATCCAATCAAGGACAATAAAAGCATTGAGATTAAAATGAATTGCTTTTTCATTTAGGATTATTTGATTGTATCTGAATGTATATTACCGTCTACTAAACGAATTACGCGTTTGGCATACTGGGCAATATCCTCCTCATGTGTAACTAATATAACTGTATTTCCTGCCGCTTGAATTTCATCGAAAAGCTTCATTATTTCCAAAGAAGTCTTTGAATCTAAATTACCTGTTGGTTCGTCTGCCAATATTAAAGCGGGTCTATTGACTAATGCTCTCGCGACTGCCACCCGCTGTCTTTGACCACCTGAAAGCTGGTTTGGCCGGTGGTCCATGCGGTCAGAAAGTCCAACTTGGTCTAATACTTCAGCAGCTCGAGCTAAGCGCTCTTCTTTGCTTAGACCGGCATAGACTAAAGGTAAAGCCACATTTTCTAAAGCAGTTGAACGAGGAAGTAGATTGAATGTTTGAAAGACAAAACCTATTTCTGAGTTTCGAATCTCAGCTAAGGCATTATCATTTAGCGAACTTACATCCGTTCTATTTAATTCATAGGTTCCGCTTGTAGGTGTATCCAAACAACCTAATAAATTCATGAGGGTAGATTTACCCGAACCTGAAGGACCCATTAAGGCAACGTATTCATTTTTTCCAATATCTAGATCAATTCCTTTAAGAACATGAACGATCTGAGAACCTAATTTAAAATCTCGCGTGATACCGCGCAATTGAAGGATGGTATTTGTGGTTGGCATATGGGTTCTTTAGGGTGGTTAGGAAATCTAAAAATAGTTATTCATAATCAAACTCGCTGAGTTCCAGCCATCTCATTTCTTTTTCATCTAAAGTGGCTAAAACAACTTTAATTTCAACTGAGGCCAACTCTACTTCTTGAGGATCTTGTTTAGTTGATTGGAAGATCGCATTGAGCGCATCTCTGCGTTTCTCTAGAGCGGCAATCTCTTTTGGTAGTTCTTCCCACTCGCGCTTTTCTATAAAACTGAGTTTCGTTTTTACCCTTTCTTTTTTGGGCTCTTCTTTTGGTTTTTCTTTTGATGATGTAATGCGAATAGCGTCTTGTTTCTTTTTCTCCTCTCGCCATTCATAGTACCTACCATTAAAATCCTTAATTCGTCCACTACCCTCAAAAATGAATAAGTGGTCGCATAGTTTATCTAGAAAATATCTATCATGACTCACGACTAACAAACAGCCTGAATATTCTTCAAGGAAGCTTTCAAGTGCTTGAAGGGTTAGAATGTCTAAATCATTAGTAGGTTCATCAAGAATTAAAAAGTTTGGATTCTTCATGAGGATAGTTAGCAGGTATAATCTTCTGCGCTCTCCACCGCTAAGCGTGCTTACATAGGCATACTGTTGATGACCGTCAAAAAGAAATCTTTCACAGAGCTGTGAGGCGGTTAGTTTTTGTCCCTTTTTTAAGGTAATATACTCGCCTATTTCTTGTACAACTTCAATAACTTTTAAGTTGTCTTTGTGGATGATACCTTCTTGAGTATAATGTCCAAATAATACAGTGTCTCCAGTGATTATTTTTCCTTGATCTGGGTCTAATTCTCCCATAATGAGTTTAAGAAGAGTAGACTTTCCACTTCCATTTGGCCCAACAATGCCAATCCGCTCCCCTCGTTTGAATATGTAATTGAATTGCTCAATCAAGAGTTTATCTGGAAAGCTTTTGGATACTTTGTGAAGCTCCAAAATCTTCCCTCCTAAACGCTGAGCATTGAGCTCAAGGGTGACCTCATTATTTTCGGTTCGCTTTTTTGCTTCTTTTTTTACTTGTTGGAATCGATCAATTCTGTCTTTAGCTTTTCCCGTTCGTGCACTTGGAGTTCTCCTCATCCATTCTAACTCTTTTTTAAAGAGTTGCTTGGTTTTGTGTCTATGCGCAGCCTCATTTGCCTCACGTGCTTCTTTTTGTTCCAAATAGTAGCTGTAATTTCCCTCGTACTTATAAAATTGAAGGTTTTCTAATTCGTAAATGGTTCCGCATATGCGCTCAAGAAAATACCTGTCATGAGTAATCATTAGTACAGCACCTTTATAATTAATTAGATACTCTTCCAACCATTCAATGATATCTAAATCTAAATGATTGGTAGGCTCATCCATTAGAATCAAATCAGGCTCCTCTAAGAACAACTGAGCCATTGCTAAACGCTTGATTTCACCACCTGAAAAATGATTTACAGTTCGCTCCATATCCGGTAAACCCATCCGGCCGTGCATTTCTTGTATACGACCTTCTAAATTCCAACCTCCTGTTGCCTCTACTTTATCTAAAGCTTCTTGCAATCTTGTGCCATCTCCAGACGCAACGATTCCTTCATATTCTCTTAAAGCCTGAAGACCTGGATGATCACTATGATAAAGAATTTCACGAACGGTTAGTCCGTCTTGGAACGAGGGTTGCTGGTCTAAGTGTTTGATAGTGATTCCATTGCGAAACGTCACCTCTCCAGAATCAGCGCTTGCTGGATCCATAAGAGTATTCATGAGCGTACTTTTACCTGCCCCGTTTTTGGCTACAATTGCAATTTTCTCTCCCTCATGTATACCAAAGGTAATGTCTTGGTACAGGGTTTTAATACCGTATGATTTGCTTATTTTATGTACTGAAAGTAAGTTTCTTGCGTCCAATTTGCTGCTCTTATTCTATCGTTTTCAAGGTGCTAATCCAAGATGCAATAGTAGCTAATTCTTCTTCAGCGAGCCACGTTATGGGAGCCATTGGCGGATATTCTGGCCAATTTTTTGGATTTGGGTTCTTAATGAGGTCAATGATTGTTTCTTCACTATATCCTTTCAAGGCTATTTCTGAGTACGAAGGGCCTATAAGCTTAGTATTCATTTTGTGACAACCTAAACAGGTGCTTTTTGCAAGAATATCCTTAACCTCCACAGGAATATTAGGTCTTTCAATTTTATTTATTTGAGAATTCTCCGAAGCACTAGAGTTGGTCTCCATGTCTGAGGAGCAACTAATAATAAAACCTGCGAACAAAATGCTCGTAAAAGCGTGGTATATAAAGGTAGTAATAGATTTCATCTGCCGTAATTTTGTACTATGATAAAGATAAACCTCAGACCTTCGGAATGGTTGAAAATAGCTGCACTTATTTTTGTTTTCGCCGTTGGCTCTTCAGCTGCATTTGAAATTCTGAAACCGAAACGTGTATTACCCATTTACAACCCAGTAGACTTGAATACATCCCTAGTGGATGAAGATTTAGAACGAGTGGGGAGAGGTCATCGTATTGGAGATTTTGTATTAACGGATCAGTGGGGAGCTGAAGTAGATTCCACCTTACTTCAGAACAAAATTTATGTTGCTGATTTCTTTTTCACCACCTGTCCAACTATCTGCATTGACATGGGTAAAAATTTTCAACGTATTCAGAAAGTCTATGAAAATGAGCAACAAGTACATTTAGTGAGTCACACTGTTATGCCCGAAATAGATTCAGTAGAAGTTATGTTTGAGTATGGACAAAGAATTGGCGCAATCAAAGGCAAGTGGCATTTGCTCACTGGCGAAAAAAGCGAATTGTATCGATTAGCACGAAGAGAATACTTTGCAGTTATGGAGCAAGGCACGAGCTTTGACGAGCACGACTTTATACATACAGAAAATGTGATTTTGGTAGATAAGAAAAAGCGTATTCGCGGCTTCTATGACGGCACTAATTCATTAGAAGTGGACCGTTTAATCGAGGATATTGAAATACTACTGACTAATAAATAGTGGTCTCTTAGCGGCTTTTAGGAGACTCTAGGGAATCTTTAATTTCAAGCTGTTTGAACGTTCTTGATGTATCATTTATTGAGCTATCCCCAATAATGGTATCTTTAGGTGAAGAAAGTTCAATAAGTTCTTCAGGCTTAGAGATAAAGTTCGTGTCAAGTTGCGTAGAATCCGAAAATGCCTGCATAAAAAAATCAAAATTCTGCATTGTACTATCAGGAGTTTCGAATAATTGAACAAAGCCTAAATAGGAGGTGTCTGTTGCGCCTAAAACGAAGCGCGAATCACCTCTACGGAAATCCCATAATTTCATTGAAGAATCTATGGGGTTTGTAATGAGTCCTGATGTGTGCTTGCCAACAATAGATCCTGTTTCGCTGATGTAGTACCTGCTGTATTTAGTGTTTTTAAATAGATTTGGACGGAAGGTGAGATAATCTTCAACTAGTCCGTTATTCCGAATATATTCTCCGACTTTAATACTCCCTTTTTTATAGTATTCAAGTGGCAAGTTGTTTTCGTTATACCTTTTGAGAAGGTCATTTTCCGCCCAAACGCCAATACTATCTCTGTGTAAGATTCTATTTAAGCAAATTCGATTTATCAAATAAGAGGCATTATCTGGGAAGTAGCTTAAAAGTCCTTCTTGGGATTTAAGTGATTTTTCATAGTCTTTAAATATTCTCCATTCTAACTCAACTTGCTGTTCTGATGTCATTCTCCAGAAGTCCTTGCCCTCGTCAAATCGAAGCATATTAGCATCAATCCATTCTCTCGCTTTGTAATGGTTTTCTCTCTCTAGAGAAATCACTGCGAGCATGTAAAAAGGGGTTTGTTTGTCGTAAAGTTCAGATAATGTAAAATAGCTTTTGTAAGAAGCATTTAAATCCCCTTTTTCATATTCTATGGCAGCCTTAAAGAGCAAATACTTTTGGTGGTCTTTTCGAAACTCAAGACACTTTTCTAAGTCGGCTAAAGCAGCATTTAATTGCTTTAATTCATAATTTGCCTCTGCATGAAAAAAATAAAGGTCTTCACCGTTCATTCTTTTTTGAATGGCCAAGTCGTAATGATAAAGAGCTTTTTTAGGTTGCAAGGGAATAATCGCCATATAGGCTCTCCCAACAATCATATTATCACGTCCACTTAGCGTTTCTGCTTTTGCGGAAAATTCAATGATTTTATCATAACTCTTGATATTCCATAGTCTACTAATATAGCTGCCTTGTGCAGCAGTATACATGGAAACAAGAAGAAGTGCAGCTAATAGTTTACTCTTCATTTTCTGTTGAATTGTCAAGTTTGATTGGTTGATCTAATTCCCAGTTGGCCTTCACCTCAAACGACTGCCCAGAAATAAGACGTTCTCCGTAAAAATTCAATTCCCAAGAAGGACCGTCCCATTTTCCATTATTATTATCATCAACGTATCCAAATACGTCATATTTACCTGGTAGACACTTTTGATAAGCGGTGATTGTAGTGTCTTGTCCAGCTTTGACACTTAGGTCAATTAGTTCAATAGACCCATTTATTGCAAACATTTTTACATTGCTTGCTGATGGAGGAATAATGTAGCTAACCAATCCCAATCTAGTCTCAGAAGCAGTGTCTAGATAAAGGTGTAAGGAATCTAATGCTAAAGTATCTAGATCAGGGATAACAAACTTTTCTGTAGAATAATTCACTTCTACAAGTTGGGAGTCTACTTCGGTAGATACTCTCTTTAAAAATCCAAAGTCTTCATTGTTGTTATCCCAAATTTTATCAAAATTCAAGTCTTGAAATACTAAAATATCGAATGTGTCAATGGGTAGATATTTAAGCTTAAAGTTGCCATCTCTGTTTGGGGCAGCGCTAAATATCGGGTTATGAATAGAATCTGAACGAGTGGGCAATAACCAAATTGTTAAATCGTCTAAAGCGCCTTCTCCCTTCAGATTAATATGACCATTGATTTGCATGCTGTCAATTGAACTCCCGGTACTCCAAACAAATTCAAGGTTTTGGACCTTGTTGTTCTCGTTTAAATCGCCGATTTGGTCACCTAAAGAGATCCTGTATGTGGTTTCTTTGATATGCTGTTTTGCATTCCAATTCAAAGTCAATTTTTTTCCTCTGACCTCAAACTCTATATTTTCTAAAGGTGGACTAGAAATAATATTGCCTCTCAAGGAGTTTCCTTGAATGTATTCATCAAACGTAACCCAAGCTTCACCTTCAGTATAGTTCAATTCTCCAGCTACCGGCTGTTGTGTAATTATTTCCGGCGGCATTTCATCTTTAGGCCCTCCCTCTGGTTTACTCTGCACGGCGCAGCTCAGCATAGAGATTAAAGCAGCAATATGCACAAATCGTATCATAGTCTAAAGGTCATTAATTCTAATCATTGTACGCTCAGTGGTATGATTATTTAACGCCTTATCTTTTAACATTCCATAATTAAGTGTGTATACCAAGGATATTCTTTATTAGAATGAAGTAACTTGTAACCTTATTTGTGAATCTATAAGACAATAAAAAGGATTCAAGAAATAACTTTAACCAATGGAAAATTGAATTTTCACCGTTACACGTGAGGTTTGATTCTAAGAATTAAGAGACTTTTGTTTCCTCTTAAAGTAAAATAAACCTGTATGAAAAAATTAGTTCTACTGCTATTTACGGCCTTAACTTTTCAAGCTAACGCACAAGTGTATTGTGCAGCTGGGCCATCCTCTACTTTTGATTCAGAAATTACCGCCGTCATTCTTTCAGGTAATACTTTAAACATTTCAAATACGGATTCATCTTGTGGTACAACTGGAGTGCAAGACTTTACTGCAGTCTATTCTGCGGATGTTTCTATTGGCGCCAATTATTCTATTGATATAGAAATGGGTACTTGTGGAGGAAACTATTCTGGTGCTATAGCCGCTTGGATTGATTTCAATGCTGATGGTGATTTTGACGACCCTGGAGAAGAACTTGGCGCCTATGATGGTATGCCAACCGTGACACAGACTTTCAGTTTCACAGTTCCTGCCACTGCAAACCTGGGTTCTACAAGATTAAGGGTAATGCAAGAAGAGAATGGGACGCTCTTATCAATAGATCCATGTAATTCATTTACTTGGGGAGCTGTTGAAGATTATACAGTGATAATTGATACAGTTAACAGCCCATCATGTTTATCTCCTACCGCTCTTGGTGTGACCAATGTTGGAATCGACTCAGCCCTTGTAAGCTATGCTAGTTCGGGTCTTGAAACGTATCTAGAATTTGGTCCTGCAGGATTTACGCCAAATTTCACTTCTACTCCAGGTTTTATAGTCATTCCTGGCACACAGCCGTATTGGTTAACGGGACTAGATACAGGAACTTCATACGATATCTATGTGTATCAGATGTGTCCGGACAGTTCTATTAGCCAAGCTTTAGGCCCCGTGAACTTCCAAACGCTGCAATGTCAACTATCTAATACTTGTCAGTATGATTTTGAATTAACGGATTCTTACGGTGACGGTTGGAATGGAGCGGAAATTCAGATTCTCAATGCAACGGGAGGTGTAGAGTATACTTTGGGGTCAAACTTTACCACAGGATTTTCATATACCGAAACGGTCTATTTGTGTTCTGGTGAGACTTTTTCTGTTGAGGTCAGTCAAACGGGGTTCTATCCCGGTGAGATTGGACTTAATGTAAGCTCCTTTGGTGTGAATGTGGCATCATACGGTAATACATTCAACACTACAATGGGCACACAAATGGCCCAATTTACTTCTTACTGTAACACAGCTTGTCCAGCTCCTATGTTTTCTAGCTTAACTGCTACAGATTCTTCAGGCACTTTCACTTGGATGTCTAGTGATACTAATTTTGTGGTAGAATATGGTCTAGCTGGTTTTTATCAAGGAACCGGAAACGGTACGGTGGTGTCCGTAAATGACACAACAGTAACCGTAGTTAATCTTAGTCCAAATACCGCTTATGACTTTTACATTCAGAACGATTGTACAGCGGACTCAAGTGGAACTAGTCTTTTTGCAGGCCCCTATACTATTTTAACGCCCTGTATAGCAGTATCTACGCCGCTATACGAGAGCTTTGATACTGATTCAATAGGCGGTTTCAACAATTCAAACGCACCTTCTTGTTGGTATTATGAGGAGAACCCTGCGGCTCAGGGATACGGCTATATATCCGGATCTACCTTTAATATAGCTCCATACGTGGGAAATCAGATGTACTTCTTATACAACAGCGGTGATTCTGCAATTGAGGCACTCATAAGTCCGGCTATAATGGGACTAGATAGCGGAAATAAACAACTTGACGTTTACATGGCCAATAGCGGATTTTCTGCTGGAAATGATGTAATCATTGGAAGTGTAAGTAGTCCTTCGGATTTAACCAACTTACATATCATAGATACGTTAAGTGTTGCCAATAGTTCTGTTTGGAATAAGTATACCGTATACCTTGATTCAGTATCGGGTTATAACATGAGTGACCAATACATTGTTATTGCGTCTACTACTACCACAACGTTTAACGGTGTATACATTGATGAGATTACTGTAACTAATGCACCGTTGTGTATCCCTCCTACCTCTTTGAGTTTGGGTACTGTGGGTATAGATTCAGCGGAGGTATTCTTTACTTCTCA
>MDSX01068320.1_pt1 | contig 23367 bp, 30 predicted proteins | sample 811141 | NCBI WGS metagenome assembly MDSX01 (sample SAMN05326642, study PRJNA326480) | marine metagenome | isolation source: seawater | place: Atlantic Ocean: South East | collected 2010
ACCTGTAGTATTGTCTAATACAATACAACCAAACCCAACAGAAACAAATCCCACATTACAACCTACTTTACAACCTACAATACCAACTAAATTAAAACCTGAAATGCCAACTAAATTAAAACCTACAATGCCAACTAAATTAAAACCTGAAATGCCAACTAAATTAAAACCTGAAATGCCAACTAAATTAAAACCTACATTACAACCCACATTACAACCTGCAATAAAAACTAAAAAAATAAAATTTGAAAAAACTGCTTTACCAAGTGATGTTATGACAAATATTTCTAAAATAGTAAATGACCCAAAAAATGATGCTAAACAAAAAAAAATAGAGGAGAAGGAAGCATTGGAACAATTAAATAGTGCTAAAAAAGAATTTGATAATATAACTGAAGAATATAAAAATATATTAAAATTGCCACCAAATGAATATAAAAAAGAAAGAAAATTATATTTAAATAATAGAAAAAATGATATTAAAGATAAAATTATAACTTTGAAAGAATTAGTAAAAAATACAAAAATAGAAGCTAAAAATGCAAGAATAAATGTTAAAAATAATCCAGATAAAATAAAAGATGAAGATTATATAGATTTAAATAATAGTATATTAATTATAGATGAAGTTCATAATTTATTCAGACCATTACAAACACAAAAAGAAGAACATTCATATTTAGAAAAATTATTAATAGATCCTACAATATTTCCAAATTTAAAAATAGTAATATTAACAGCAACACCTGGTGATAATTTAGAAGATGTATTAAAATTAATAAATATATTAAGAGATCCAAATATGCCAGAAATAATAGTTCCTGATTTATTAAATGATATATCAATAAATAAATTTAAATATGAAATAAGAGGTTTAGTATCATTTTTTGATATGAGTAATGATTTAAGTAAATTTCCATTAATAATAGATAATCCACCCGAAAAATATCCAATGGGATTAAAACAATATGAAAAATATGTAGATGCATTTAAAGATACAAAAGAAAGTGTTAAAAATTTCGATATATTAGCAAAAAAACATCAAAGTAGTAAATATTGGATACAGGCACGTAGATATTCAAATTCATTATATAATTTCGAAAAAGATATGAATTTACATGATTTTTCAGGAAAAATGCCACATTTATTTGAAAAAATACAACAAAATATTAACGAAAAGCATTATATATATAGTGCATTTTATGAAAATAGAGGTCATGGTGGACATGGTATATTAGCAATAGCGAAAGAACTTGAAAAAATAGGATATAAAAAATTATCTATAGAAGAAGCTAAAAATTATAATGATACTAAAACTTATCCTGATATGAAAGATAGATATGTATTAGCAATAAGTAGTGAAATATCAAAATATGGTGTAAAGGGTGGTGAATATATGAATCAAATAATTAAATTTTATAATTCAAAAGAAAATAAAAACGGAGATTATGTGAGAATATTTTTAGCATCTCAAAATTATAATGAAGGTATAGATTTAAGAGGAGTAAGAAATATTCATATATTTGAACCATTAGTAACATGGGCAAGTGATAAACAAACATTAGGAAGAGCAGCAAGATATTGTAGTCATTCTGATTTAAATAAAGAAAATAATGAATGGAAAGTAAATATACATCGTTATATTTCCGATTTTCCAATAGAATTAAAAACAATTGGAGATTATGAAGAAAAATTAAAAGAATTAGAAATTAATATTGAAAAAATGAATGAATATATATTAGAATTAGATAAAAAAGTAGATAAAGACGAAATAAAAGCAATGAAACAAGAAATTAAAAATGATAATAAAATAAAAAAAGAATTAATAAAAAAATCAAAACAAATAGATAAAAATATTATAAATATAGAAGATAAAATATATAAAGAATCTAAAGAAAGATTAGGAGAATTATTTATTTTATATCAAATTATTAAAGAATCTGCAATAGATTGTAAAATATTAGAAAAATTTCATAATATTAATAATAATGAAATAAAATGTACAAATTTTTTGATGTAAAATCAAAATCCACCTCTTAATCTTAAAACAAGATGTAGAGTAGATTCTTTTTGAATATTATAATCGGCTATAGTACGTCCATCTTCAAGTTGTTTACCTGCAAAAATTAGACGTTGTTGATCTGGTGGGATACCTTCTTTATCTTGAATTTTAGATTTAATCATATCAATTGTATCAGAAGATTCTACTTCAAGTGTAATAGTTTTACCTGTAAGTGTTTTAACAAATATCTGCATTATATATATAACATCATATTTTTTTATATAATTTAATCATTTTTTTTTATATATATAAAATAATAAAATAATAAAATAATAAAATAATAAAAGAATAAATGTTTATTCATTTATTATTGAATTTATATAATTATATGAAAATAATTTATAAAAATATAATAAAATATTTACATTGTTCTGATAAAATGGAAAGTGATAATGAAGAATTAAATGAAGAATTATTAAATAGATTATTCGGTGGCCCAGATTATGTAAAAAGTAATATTAATAATCATCATTATCATAAATTAGAAGAAAGCGATGAACATGTATAATATTTATTTATTGTATTTTAGTTTAGAATAATCATTATTATCTTTATATTTAATATATCTTTTCCATCTTTTTTTAGGAATATTTTCCAATTCTTCTTTTTTTCTTCTTGCAATTCTTTCACAATCTTCAATATTAATATAACTTTTTATAATATAATAAACATCATCATTATCTTTAATTTTATCTAAAAATTTATCTATATTAGAAATATTCATTGCTCTATTTATATATATATTTATTTTTTATTTTTATTATATTTAATTTTTTTAACTATATCATCATTATTATTGTTAATATTATCATATAATAGATTATTATTTTTAATAATTGCTGGTCTATAAGTAATTAAATAATCTAAACCATTAGTATTATTATTTGTCGGAACAGATGTATTATCAATAATATTTTTACTATTTAAATCTTTTTTAATTTCATTATATAATTGAATAGATATATCATCAATTTTATTTATAACATTTAATTCTTTACTATTCCATGATCTTGATATATCTTTTTTAATTATATATATAATTGAAACTGATAATCCCCATAAAATACCAAGTCTTTCAGTTTTTAATCTTTTATTATAATTACAAACAAACAATTTATAACCAATATCTATAAATTCTACATCATATAATATTTTTAATAATCCCCATAAAAACCATATCGAATCATTATCTGAACAATGAAATTTTGTCTCAAATATATATTTCTTTCTTGAAAAATAATCAAAACAATCTCTTATTTTATTAGCATTATTTATTATTATATTAGCATTATCATCTGATAATTCATCGCATTCATTAATTAAATCAGTAATACCTTTAATAATAATAAGAGAAATATCATATGTTTCGCTATCATTTGGTGGAATAATTTCATCAAATTTTTTTATATAATAATAAGATAATTTATTATTATTAGAAAACAAGGATATAATTTTTTCACGTAGTGATGTTATTTTAATAATACCAGATTTAGAAACTGGATTGGTAATATATATATTACAAATAATACATAATTTAGTAATAATTAAATAAATATTTTTAATAACAATTTTAGAATCATTTATAAAATCATAAATATCATAAATAACTAAAATCCATAATTTAATATCTAAAATTGATATAAATGTACCAATATAAGAACAAATAGCAATAAAAGTATTTTCTAATAACTCTATATTTTTATTTAAAGGGTCATCTAATATTAACTTAGTGGATATATATATACTATTCTGAATATCACCTTTATATATATGTGCGTATAATTCATTATCATACATTTTATTAATTATAATATATAAAATAATATAAAAGTTAATTACACAAGATTAATTAATAATAAAATTTTCTAATAAATTTAAAGTTATTACACCGCTATCTAATATTTTTTTATGAAAATCTTTAATATTACCATGTTTATTATTAATAAATTTATCTCGTATTTCAATAATTTTCAGTTCTCCAATTTTATATGACAAAGCTTGTCCGGGAGAACATATATATCTTTCTAATTCATTTTTAATATTAGCATCATCTAATGGAATATTATTTTTCATATAATTATATGCTTTTTTATAACTCCAATTATAATAATTAATACCAACATCTACTACTAATCTCGAAGCACGTAATATTTCAAATGATAATTTACCAAAATATTCTTCATTATTATAAAATTCATTACCAAGTGATTCACAATATAAAGCCCAACCTTCAACATATGCTGTATCAAAAGTTGTATATATTTTAGATAAAGGTATATTATTATCTGTCATATATTTATATTGATAATGATGTCCTGGAATACCTTCATGTAAACTTAATACAAAAGCATTATATTTATGTTTATTTAATTTTTCATTAATATATATTATACCATTTTCTTTTTTAGATACTGGATAATAATATGCTGCTGGTCGCATATTTTCCAATTCTTTATCAATAAATTTTATTTTATAATCTTTAACTTTTTTATAAAAAAATTTATTAATAATATTTTTATTAATAAATTTTTGCATATAAATATAATGATTATACATTTGAGTATTATTTTCATATTTAAATTTTTTATTATTTAACATATAATTAAAATATTCTATTAAATTATTATAATTAGTAGTATTATTCATAATTTTAATAAATTCATTTTGTAATCTATTAACTTCATCAATACCAATTTTAAATATATTTTTAGGTTTAATATTTAAAGATAAATTTGATAAAATAAATGATTTATAAATATGTTTACCATTTGGTAATTTAGACATACTTATAGAATTTTTACACTTATTCAGATATGTATTTTTTAAAAATTTAATAAATTTAATAATATTATCTCTATAATATTTATTTATTATATTAATATAATCATATTTATAAAATTTTTTATCAATATTTATAATATATAATTTATTATTTATAAAATATTCTAAATCTTTAATAATTTTATTACAAATAAATTTAGATATAGTTAACTTTTTATTTATACCTTGTAATAATCTAATTTTTAAAGTATCAATAATAATTTGAAAAGATTTAATTCTATTAATTAACGAATTGTAATCATTTAAATTATTAATTTTATAATATACTTCATTAATTTCTTTAAAATCTATTATTAAATTATCACAAGAATTTAATGGAAATAAATAATATTTAGTTTTATGTAATTTCAATTGATTCTTACATATTGTATATAATAATTTATCATTTAAATTTTTTTTATTATATGTTTTTTTTTTATATTTTATTAATAATTTTTTATATTTACTTAAATATTCATTTGATAAATAATTTGTATATATATTATTATTTGTATTAATATCTAAAATAATAACCGCATATAAAGGGTCAATTTTTAAATATTCATTTAAAAAAAAATTCAATAACATACTAAAGTATGATTAGATTTTAATTTCATAAAATAGATGTGTGGGACCAATTTTATCTTCAAATGATAATTTTTTACTTACTAAAGTTTTACCATCTCCTAAATATTTTCTTTTTAAAGGATAATAAATATATGGAATTTCTAAAGTATTTGCTAAATTTATTTCATCTATTGTTAAATTATTTCCACCTAATACAAATATATTTTTAAATTTTTCTATTTGTGCTAATTCATACCATATTAAAGTATTGGAAACTGGTTTATTATTTATAATACCATTATATATTGTTTTTTTAGTTCTTGGATATTTATTATGCCACATAACTTTAGAAACAAAATCAGACAATTCAATATCAATCTCTTTATCCTTATCAATTTGAATCATTATAATTTCAATATCATCTCTTTTAACATATAATTCATCGAATACTAATCCTATATTAGGATTATCTATATCAGAAATATCACCAAAATATAATAATATAGAATTTTTTTTAATTAATTTATTAATTTTGTTAATAACTTTATTTAATTCAACTAAATTTGAAAATTGATTATTTATATCATGTCCTAATATCATATAAATATCCTTATGTTTAATATATTTTTTTAGATCTTTATAATTAATTTCTTGATTCATATAATTCTATATATATAAATAAAATAAAATTTATAAATTATTCCGCAGATTACAAATTATATATTTCATTAATATTATCATTAATAAAATTATCTAATTTACATATATTTTTATAACATTTAATTATAGTAACTTCTGATACACTGCATATTTCTGAAAATTGTTTCTTTGTAAAACCCAAATTATTTTTAATTGTATAATAATATAAAATAGCAGCGGCCGAAGATGTAGGTGAATTATCATTCATTACTTCGTTTTTCTCTAAAAATTTAATTAAATTTTTACAATTTGTAATATCATTAACTTTCATATTTAATCTACTCCCAAATCTTGAAATAAAATCTTCCGGATTTGATGAAATAACATTAATTTGTAATAATTGTTGAAAACGTGAATTACCTTTATTTAATATTACATGACTTATATTAAACATTTTTGCTATTTCTTTTGAACTTCTTGGTATTTCATTTATTAAACATGAATGATATATACAAGATGCTATTAAACCTTCTTTATTATCACCACGTGATATTTTTTTCTCAGATGTTTTTTTATAAAATACCTTGGCATCATCTATAACTTTTTGTGGAATACCATTATTTGATGTTAAAGATTCTAATTTATCAAATACATTCCATAATGTTCTTTCATCATATGGCATTGAATTCCACATCTGATACATCCTAATTCTTCTTATATCAATATTATCTTTTCTTGTACCACCAATCATAGAACCAAGTGATGATTTTGGCAATAATGTATTTAAAGGCATTCCACATCTTGAAGGGTCAGAATCACGATTATCATCATTACCATAATATCTCCATTCTGCAGTATTATCAATTATTCTACCCAATACTGCACTACAATCTTTACAAATATGCATTGTATCATCTACAATAAATTCAGTTCCACCACAATCACATTTTAAAGGATTTAATGGATCAATAGATAATCCATTTCTTTCCTTTTCAATATTATTTAATTCATTCTTCAAATCATCATATATTTCCCATATATTTTTTTCATTTTCATTATAATCCATAATTGATTATATAATATTAATCATATATCATTTTTTTTTTATAAAATTAATATAACGATTTATTAATGTACTATCATTATATAATTCTATAAATAAATTGCTATTTTTTTGTATATTTTTAATTATATTATTTCGATATATTTCTTCTTTTGTTGGTGGATAATTATGATACCACTCTAATAATATTTTAATATTTATTATATCATTTATATCATAATTATAAGTATAGGTCATATACATGATTATTCTTGATATCATACCTTTATAAATATTATTTGGTACAAATAATTTCAATTTATGGTCTAAATAATTATTATTATATAACTTTATTATATTAGTGTTAGATATATAATTTCCAAATGAATAATTAGAACGTGCCGAATTTAAATATTTACTTGTTTTTATGATATTATGCATATCATATTTATGATATTTATTATTCATTTTACATATTGGATATATATGTTCTAAAGAATAATCTTTTAAATTCATATTGTCATTAATATAAACAGATGGCATTTTTTTGTCATTTATAATTAATTTTCTAATATATTTATTAGATAATGTTGTATATTTATAAATATAACAATTAATACTATTTATATATGTAAAAATAATTAAATATATGTATGATTTCATAATACTATATCAATTTAAAATATTCCTCATTTTTTTTATCCGCTTCTTCAAATTCATTTTTTAAATATTCGCCATACATATAAATTTCATTATGTATATTATCTACAAATAATCTTATATCATTTAAATTAGAATCTATACTATTATTTAAATCTTCAATCATATCTGATATACTATTTCTGCTCATTTATTTTATCAACCTACTTATAATAATAGAATATTATGTTTTTTTAAAAAATAATAATATTTTTTTTAATATACCTATTTTTTTATTTTCATTTATTTTAGCAGACTGATTTGTTTCTTTCATTAAAGCTTCTAAATTTATTTTTAAATTTCTCTTATCTGATATATGTTCTGTTTGAATACGCGTTTTTTCATAATCTAATGATTTTTCAACACCAAATTCCTTTATTTCAATTTGAGTTTCATCCACAAAAAATTCATGCTCTTTTTTTTTACTTTCTAATAAACATTTATGATTTTCTATAGAATATGCTATCTCCTTTTCTTCTGTAATATATTTCAATATATCATTCTTCTGAATTTCTTCATCTAATTTTATTATTTTGTCTGAAATATTTTTAATATTATGATATGATAATTTCATATTTTCTGAAACATCAATATTATTATCTTCAATCAAGTTATAAATAATTTCATTTTCGTATATACCTAATTTAAAATTATAACTCAATAATAACATAATTCTATTACTTAAAAATTCTAATTTATTTTGATAATCCTTAAATCTTATAATACCACTTAAAATTGTTATTATTATTCCAGTTAATAATGAAACAATACTTATTATAGTATCAATATAATTTAAACTATCTTTATTTATACCCTCTATATTTCCTATTATTAATTTTAATGCTTCTATAAATGTTATTAAAGATGATAACATTAATATTGAAACAGAATATAAGTAATACCATCTATAAAAATAATGATAAGATTTTCTCGCTATAAATAAAAATTTCTCTTGGTTTTTTTTTGCAATTTTAACTCTATCTGATAATTTATTTTTTAAATTTTTTAATATAGATATATCATATTTTATTAAAGAATTATCATCATCTGTTTCTGACATATTTAATATTTTATTATCAATTATACTTGGATTATTATAATGTAATTCCTTGACATCTGTTATATAATTACTTGTATTCATTAATTATATATATATAATTTAATTAGATATAATTTTAAAAAAATTATAATAAATAAACTTATTATAAATAAATATATATATTTTTTTTTATTATTATTTATTAATTTATTTACTTTTTTAACATTATCGTGATTATTTTTAACATTATCATCTTGATTTTTTATTATATCATTTTTAATTTCATGTGTTCTTAAATATTTAATAGATATCCCTGTCATTATACAATATATATTATATTAATATTTTTTATATATATTTATATTATTATTGTGATGGAGCATATATTCCCTGTGCTGTTAATATTCCAGTAATTAAACCTACGAATATACATGTTATTACCCAACCAAACATTGTTTTATATAAAATTTTAGTATTTATACCATATATATTATCCTTCCATGAACTCTCTAATATACCTATTCCACATATAGCTCCAACTTGACAATGTGTAGTTGATAAAGGTATCTTTAATCTACTACCAAATATTGTTACTAAGGCAGCACTTAATTCAATTATAGCACCCCGCGAAGGTGTTATTTTACATAATTTGACACCTATTGCTTGAATAATTTTATAACCATATAATAATAATCCAGTTGATATTCCTATCCCACCCATCGTTAATATCCAATATGCATTATTATTCATTACAGAATCTTCTGATACATCTCCCTCTAAATAAATTGTATAAATTGCTGCAAATGGACCAATTGCATTTGCTACATCATTAGCACCATGACTAAATGCAGAACATGATGCTGTGAATATTTGTAAATATTTAAAAAATTCTTCAGTACGAATATCAAATACTTCAGCATTATTATGAATTAAATTAATAATATCATTATCTTTATTTTCAATACTTGTTTTCTCTATTTCATTTTTCTTAAAATTATCAGGACTATATATAGATATTATAGCAGTATTATCAGAATATGCATATGTATAACTATTATCTATATTATGTGTGTAATATACAAAATCCACATTTTTAATTATCTTATTTATAGGTTGAATTGTTTCTATAATTTCATTATTTTTATTTTTATCTTCAATATATTTATATATTTTTGGTAATATTGGAATTATTATTATTGAACATAATATACCTATCCCAAATGATGTTAATAATACTATATGTAAAGGTGTATCATCTAAATTAAGACCTTTTGCACCCTTGTATATTATAAAAAATGTATTTAATGTCATTGTAAAACCTATCAATATTGGAAATGCATAATATATATATTTTTCCTCGAATCGTTTTCTTAATATAAAATATCTAATAGATATATATAATGATGAAGATATTATTGCAGACAATACTGGTGATATAAACCATGAAATTACCATACCAGAAACACCACCTATATATGGAAATGTATCTTTTTCAACATACCATATAACACAATCGGTGCCTTTAATTGCAATAGTCATACCAATCATTCCTCCAATACAAGAATGTGTAGTAGATACAGGCATTTCAAAATATGATGCAGTAAATAACCAAGATGCCACAGAAAAACATACCCACATAGAACCATACATTAATGTATAAGGGTCTTCTTTAAAACATTCATAATCAGCAATACCCTTTCTAATAGTCTCTGAAACATGAGAACCCATTAATATTGCTCCAGATGTTTCAAATATACAAGCTAAAATTACTGCTTGTTTTAATGTTAAAGATTTGGAACCAACAGATGTTGCAAATGAATTAGCTACATCATTTGCACCTATTCCCATAGCACTTATAAATGAAAATAAGCCACCTATAATAACTATCCAAATGTAATCATCCATTATTATAAATTATATTTTTAATACTTTATATAATAATATAAATTATTTAATATTTTTTTCAATATCTTTAATATTATCTGGAATATCATATATTGATTCTTTTGGTGAATCTTTTTCAAATATATATAAATATATATTTGAAAAAAAATTATAAATTTTATTACCCAAATTTGATTCAATTTTACTTCTTAACATTTAATATTTATATATAATTATTTTTATATATAATTAATTTTATTTATTATGATATGATAATTCTTGTATAATTGGAAATTCTCCATGTATTGGTAAATCATTTATATCATTATATTTATGTAATGGTATAATTGGAATTATATTATTATTATATTCAAATGGATTTATAGGATGATATTGAATTGGATATAGTTGATGATTTATATTATTTTTATAAATATTTTTAAAATGAGATATTGGAAACATTATTATAAATATAATCTATTATATTCGTTATATTTTTAAATATAATTATGAAATTTATAAAATTTATATTATTATATATATTTTTATTAATTTCCTTTTTATAATTATTTATTTTTATTCCTAATTTAATTATACTATCATTTAAATTTGATAATTTCATTTTTATTATATTATATTCATTCATTTATTATAATTATAATAAAATATATAAAGCATTAAATTGTTATATATATTATTACCATAATGTTAGTAGATAATTATATCGAATATACTAAACATTATAAAATAAAATATGGAAATAATACAATTGTATTAATGCAAGTAGGTTCCTTTTATGAATTTTATTCTATAACTGATGATATAAATTCAGATATTTATAAAATAGCAGAAATATGTAATATATTAATATCCAGAAAAAATAAAACTATAAATGAAGTATCTATTGATAATCCTTTAATGGCTGGGTTTCCATTATATGTATTAGATAAATATAAAAATATATTATTACAAAATAATTATACTATTGTTATTATAACACAAGTTACAGAACCTCCAAATCCTGATAGAAAAGTAACTGAAATATTAAGTCCTGGTATGAATATTAATGTAAATACAAAAAAAAATAATTACATGATGTTAATATATTTAGAATATATTAATAATTTACTTGTTGCTGGTATATCAGGTATTGATTTATCCACGGGTACATGTTTTATAAATGAAGCAGGTTCTACAAATTATGATAAAGATTATGCCATAGATGAATTATTTAGAATGATTACTATTTATAATCCATCTGAATTAATTATATTATCAAATGATACATTAACAGATGAATTGAAAAATTATATATTAAAAAAATTAATAATAAACAATATATTAGTACATTATAAGTGGAATTCATATGAATATATTGATATAATGACAAAAATACCTTATCAAAAAAAACTATTAGAAAAAGTATATAATTCAAAAAAATCAGCATTATCTATATTTGAATTATTGAATATAGAATTATATAATATGGCTCGTATTGCATTTTGTAGTATATTAGAATTTGCATATCAACATAATGCAGATACAATAACTGAATTGTCACTTCCAGAATTAATAGAAAATAATAATCATTTGATAATAGAATATAATAGTGTAGTACAATTAAATTTAATTGGTATTCAAAAAGGAGATAAACCTTTATTAGATATTTTAAATAGATGTTCTACATCTTTTGGTTCAAGAGAATTTAAAAAACGTTTATTGAATCCAATAATTAATCAAGATATATTAAATGATAGATATGATGAAATTGATAAATTATTAAAAGATAATTTATATAATAAAATAGAAAAACATTTAAATTATATATTAGATTTAGAAAGAATTAAAAGAAAAATTATATTAAATAAATATAGTCCACAAGAATGGTATTCTTTTAAAATATCATTAGAAAATGCTCTTGAAATATATAATATATTAAATATTGATAAATTTAAAATAATTATTAATTCTATTATAAATTCTTATGATAAAATTTTAGATATTGATAAAGCTTCTAAATATAATATTAATGATATTAAAGGTAATATATTTTATAAAGGAATATATAAAGATGTTGATGATACTGAAGAATTATTAAATGATTCTTTTAATATTATACAAAATATAAATAATGAAATTTGTAATATTGATAAAAATGGTGATACCACTTTATCTAAAGTTGAAAATAGTGAAAGAGATGGATATTATATATCTATGACTAAAAAAAGATATGAAAATGCGAAAAAATTATCAGCATCATTAATGAATAAATTTAAAATTATTGGTACAAATATTTCAAATTATAAATTAACTTCGGATGAAATAATTACACAATCAAATATAATAGATATTAAACAAAAATTATTATCTACATTGGTATATCAATATTATATATCATTTATTAATGAATTTATTGATAATAATAGAAATAATATTGATATAATTATTGATAATTTATCCAATATTGATATTACTTGTTGTTGTGCTAAAAATGCTAATGAATATAGATATTATCGTCCAAAAATTATTAATTCTGATAATTCATTTATTAATGCTAAAGATATTAGACATCCTATTGTTGAAAGAATTAATGATGATGTTGAATATATTGGAAATGATATAGAATTATCAGCTGATGGTATATTATTATATGGTATTAATTCATCTGGTAAAAGTTGTTTTATGAAAAATATTGGATTAAATATTATCATGGCTCAATCTGGTATGTTTGTAGCATCTAAAGAAATGTATTTTAATCCATTTAGACATATATTTACAAGAATATCAGGTGCTGATAATATTTATAAAGGAATGAGTAGTTTTACTGTTGAAATGACTGAATTAAGAAATATATTACAACGAGCTAATAAATATAGTTTAGTTTTAGGGGATGAAATATGTAATGGTACAGAATCTACATCAGGATTAGCTATTGTAGCTTCTGCTATTGATAATTTAATAAATAAATCAGCATGTTTTATATTTGCATCACATCTTCATGAATTAATTGATATTAATATTATTAAAAATTTAATTAATATTAAAAAAAAATTAAGAATTTATCATATGCATATTAAAATAGAAAATGATAGAATTATATATGATAGAAAAATAAAAGAAGGTAATGGTTCTTCAATATATGGAATAGAAGTATGTAAATCATTAAATATGCCTAATGATTTTATGAAAAATGCAGAATTAATTAGAAAAGAATTACAAGGTTTAAATAATTTTATTATAAATTTGAAAAAAACATCTTATAATAAGGATGTATTACTTGATAAATGTATAATATGTGGTAATAATGCTACAGAAATACATCATATTAATTATCAAAAAAATTCAGATAATGATGGGTTTTTTAAAAATTATCATAAAAATGTAAAACATAATTTAGTACAATTATGTAAAGAATGTCATTATAAAGAACATGCAAATATTATATCAATAGATGGTTATTCTACAACAACAGATGGTATTATATTAAATGTAAATGAAAATGTAAATGAAAATTTAAATGAAAAATCTATAGATGATTCAACTATTGATAATGATTTAGATTATGATAAAATAAGAAAATATATATTATATGGTAAAAATAATACTTGGTATATGAGAACAGCAAAAACTATGAAATTTAAAAAATGTTTAGATATTAATAAAATTATAATAAAAATAAATAAATTATTAAATACAAATATAACAAATATTAGCAACAAATTATATGATAAACTATATGACAATACTATTTAATTTTGGCAATAATATATATTTCATATATATATCTTCTATTTTATTAAATGTATTTTTTACTAATATAAATAATTCTGTTATACATTTGTAATAATCTGAATTATTTTTAAAGTTTTTTTCCGTTATTATATAATTGAATATTCTATTTATATTTAATAATATTATATGTAATGTTTTTTTAATCATTTTAATTAAATTATAATTAATTATCATAAAAATAATCTTAAGTAATAAATATAATATTATGATTTCCATTTATGACCACATACAATACATGTGAAAAATATTGTCATTGATTCATCACCAGAACGTGTCTGTAATTCTTGATATGAAATTTTATTATTTTTACATTTACCACATTTAATAGCATCTGTCATTGATACTTGTTTAATTTCATATGCTGCTTTAAATTTTAATTTTTGTTTTTCCATAATATCTTTCCATCTTTCTGGATATATTTCATCACATTGCATATATGCTAATTCATGTGGTGTAAATTCATTATTTTTTAATCTATCTAATAAATTTACATTTCTTATATAACTATTTTTCTTTAAATTTGAATATACAGACCTTGCTATATTCAAATATGTATTCACAAATAATTGACAAGACCAAGATAATTGAATTTTTAAAGAAGTTGCATAATCAAGAGATGAATTAAAAACACCTATTTCTAAATCTATAATTTCTAATTCAGATAATTCTATATTATCTTTTAATAAATTTATAAATTTATCTCTTAAAATATTTTTATTATTTTCATTTGTTTCTGAATTTAACTCCGTCATTATTATTATAATATTTAATTATAAAAAATATATATTAATCATTTTTTATATATAAAATATTTTATTCATAATCATCAGAATCACTTTCATTATCATCATATAATATAGTTTCTGTATATTCATAATCACTATTATCACTATCATAATCATAATATTCTGATTCTATTTGTCCATATGAATCAATTTCTTTATCATATTCTTGACGTTTATTTTCATAATATGCTTTGATATATTCTAAATCTTTATATCTTCCAAAATATTGATTATAATGAATTTTTTTATCTTTTTCATATTCTTCATCGCCATATGATTTATTAAAAATACTATATTCTTCATTTTTATTATTTTTTTTGAGTTTCAAATTTTTAAATTTATCAATGTAATTATCATTATAATATTCAGTATATTTATTAATATTATATGTTGTCTTTGAAATATTATATTTATCGAAATAAGAATCTATAATAATATTCCTTCGTTTATCTTTAATCATATCAATATTAATATTTTTATTATTAATAATATTATAAATTGTATCACCATCAATATATGTATTAATACTATCCTCCTTTACATAATCATTAAATACATTCATAGTTATATATTTATTATTTGTATATTATTATATATCATTTTTTTTATTTTAATAATAATTAATATATTAATTATTATTAGAATGGCTAATAAGTTAAATTTTGCATTAGCTATTGCAAAATATGCTATAAATAATAAAAAAAAAAAGAAAAATTATTAAAAAATTTTCAAATGATATAATAAAATTATTATTAATTTCTAAACAAATAATTCGTTGTAATAAAAAACATTGTTCTAAAGAATTAAAAGCTTTTTATGAAAAAAAAAATATATATATTCATAAATTAAACTCTTTATCTAAAAATAAACTAAAAAATAATATAGATTTAATTAAATTATATGGTAAAATTAATAAATTAAAAGAAACTAAAGATTTGAAAAAATGTAGTTATGAAAAATGTGATAAAATTCATACAAAATCTTTAATTATTGCTAAAAATATGTTAAAAGATTTATGTAATACTACTAAACTTGTTAATCACTGTAAAGCTTATAAAGAATTATATAAAATTAAAAAAATAAATTTTACTTTTACTAAAAAAATTAATAAATTAATTAATATGATATCTTAATTGTAGATTATGTCTATTATTTATAATAAAGATTTTACTAATAATATTTTAATAAATTCTTTTGATATAGATAAACATCAAGGATGTCATTATAATATTCATAATAATATGTTAAAAAATATTATATTACAAGAAAAAGAAGGTATATTACTTCAAAATAATGCACTTTTAGTTAATACTGGAAAATATACTGGTAGATGTCCTAATGAACGTTATATTGTAGATACAGGACATTCTCATAATAATATTAATTGGGGCGATATTAATAAACCAATTACTGAATCTTTATTTAATAAATTATATTTATTACATTATAATTATTTAAAATCTATTCCAAATATATATGTATATGATGGTTATGTTGGATTGAGTAAAAAATCACAACGTACAATACGTATTATTACAGAATTGGCATGGCATAATCATTTTTGTTCTAATATGTTTATTCGTTCCAATACCAAACATATAAATCCAGATATAACTATCATATGTACTCGTGTTGAAATTACTAATTGGAAAGACTATAATCTTAATTCTGATACTTGTATTGCACTTGATATTAATAGAGGATTGCAAATAATTACAGGAACAGAATATTCGGGAGAAATTAAAAAAGGTGCATTCTCTATTATGAATTATTTATTACCTATTAATAATATTTTATCAATGCATTGTGCGGCTAATATTGGTATTAATAAAGATACTGCTATATTTTTTGGTTTAAGTGGTACAGGCAAAACAACATTATCTGCAGATATTAATAGATTTTTAATTGGTGATGATGAACATGGTTGGGACGATGAAGGTATCTTTAATTTGGAAGGAGGTTGTTATGCAAAAATGATTAATTTAGATTCAAAAAAGGAACCATTGATATATAATGCTATTAAAAATAATGCTATTCTTGAAAATGTTATTGTTGACAATAATGGCATTTGTGACTTTAAAAATACATCTATTACTGAAAATACAAGGTGTTCTTATCCATTAAATAATATTTCTAATTATTATACATTAGCTACTACTGCAAATCATCCCAAAAATATTATATTTTTATCATGTGATGCTTATGGTATATTACCACCTATATCTAAATTAACATATACTCAGGCTATATTTTATTTAATTTCTGGTTATACTGCAAAAATAGCTGGTACTGAAATGGGAATTAAAGAACCAATTGCTACATTCTCAATATGTTTTGGTGGAGCATTTATGCCATTATTTCCTAAATATTATGCACAATTATTTGAAAAAAAAATAAAAGAAAATAATGTAAATATATATTTAGTAAATACTGGTTGGATATCTGGCAAATATGGTATTGGACATCGTATTGATATTAAATCAACTCGTTCAATTATTGATGCAATTTTAAATAATGAATTTAATGATGATAATATATTTGATATTGATTCTTTCTTTAATTTAAAAATACCAAAATTTGTAAAAAATGTAGATACTAATATATTAAATCCTAGAAATAATTGGAATGATAAAAATGAATATGATAAACAAGCTATTTTATTGAAAAATATGTTTATTAATAATTGGCAACAATATAATAATGATATATATATGAAAAAATTATGTGAATTAATTTGATTTTATTATATATAAACAATTAATAGATTATTTAAATATTATATGCAAGGTCTTGAAAATATTGGCGCAACATGTGCAGCGAATAGTTTAATACAAATAATTTGTAGAACAAAGTTTTTACGAGATTCAATACTATTAGAAAAAAATATGCCAGATAATACATTAGCAATTGAATTAAAAGAAATTATTCAATTAATGTATATTGATAAAAAATCACTAAGTCCCCGAAAATTTATAACAAAATTATATAATATATTCAGTGATATTTTTAGATTCGGTGAACAACTTGATATTAATGAATTATGGCTTTTTTTATTTAACAAAATATCTTCAGAAATAGGCAACGAATTAAATGATAATATGTTAATTGATGATAATATAAACTCAAATGAATTAACTTCATCTATATCTGATACAAATATTGAATTATTATATAATAAATGTACAAATGTTATGAATAATATAAATAATAATAAAACTTCTAATTGGTTAGAATCTTCACAAGGTATAATTTTAAATATTATAACTTGTAATAAATGTAAAAATACATTATATAATTTTGAACCATTCTCAAGTATTCCACTTGATATTAATAATAATATTAATAAATCTGTTACTAATATGTTCCGTAATAGTTTAAAATCTTATATTAATAAAGATGAATGGAAATGTAATAAATGTAATGAATGTACTGAATATACTAAGATTTTTAAAATTTGGAAATTACCACCAATACTGATATTTAATATAAAAAGATTTGATAATATTAATGTTAAAAATCATGCTGAAATTGATATTAATGAAAAAATAATTATTAAAAAAGGTAACGTATTAAGCAATATTGATGCAAATTATAATTATAATTTGACATCCATTGGATTACATCTTGGTGATATTAATAATGGTCACTATTGTGCAATATGTAAAGATGAAACAGATGGTAAATTTATATTATATAATGATTTAAATATTAATAAAATAGAAGACAATAATTATAAAAAAATTATCAAAAATAATAAAGATGCCTATATGATTATATATACTTTAACTTAATATATTAAATTTTTTGTAAAATTTACCATATTTATTCTATTATCTATATTTTCCTTCTTTTTTTCCTTCTTTTTTTCCTTCTTTTTTTTATCTTTTAATATATTTAATCTTTTTTTAATATCTTCTATATTATATTCATACATTATTTACTATAAATATTACTTATTTTAATATCATTTTTTATATATTACAATAATATTATTGAAAATTTATTTATTATTCTATTGGGTTAGAACACATGAAATTTGTGTTATCAAATGCTATATACTACTAAATACACTTAAATAACATAGTATTATATTTCATTATATAAAAATTTAAATATAATAAAATTATAATGTTTATGTTTTATATTAAAAACTTATTAAATTTTTTATTATTAATATATTCTATATATATATTTACCTTTATTATTATAATTAGCTCATATATTATAAAATATTCTTTTAATTATATTATAAATATTGAAACTCTTAAAATATTAAATATATTTTAAGTTTTCTTCTTTTGCTTACTATAATTAACATTATTATAAAAATAATTTATATTTCAAATAATATAATATAATATAATATATTATTAATAAAAATAAATGCTCTCTACCGGGTTCGAACCGATGACCTTGGCCTTATCAGAGCCACGCGCTACCAACTGCGCTAAGAGAGCAAATGTAACAGAATTGTTACATATATTATAATATAATAAATCTTTATATAAAAATTAAAATTTCTTTTAATTTCATTGTAATTATTATAAAAATGATTGTTTTATCTTAATTTATTTTGTATCAATACTATGTTGATTTGGGACAATTTACCATCAGATATTCAAGACAATATTTATTCTAAAATTATATTTCCTCAAAATAAAAATCTATTAAAAGATATTCGCAATTATAGATTTGTTAAAACTTGTTTACTTAATTCATTTCAGGTGTGGGACCTTGTATGGTGTCTTATACTAAAATTTAATAAAAATATTGATAATAAAAAAAAAGATGATAAAATGAAATTATTTAGAAATAGTGGAAAATCTGGTGAATTTTATTTATCACGTATTATTGGAAAATCATCTATTGATGATAGAAATGACTTCTTAAATTCAATGTTTGAAAGATAGTTTTATATTATCTCTGTATAATCATTATTATCTTCTAACATAAAATTATTATAATTATTATTACATTTTACACATAATAAATCACTATTTTCATAATCATATTCTATTGTATAATTTATATTACAAAATATACATAATCTATTCTCATTCATATTGAAATTATTTAGGTTTTTAACAATATTATCCATTTTTTATATTATCTATATAATATATATTATCATATTTTAAATTTATATTCAAATAAAAAAAAAATTTATATTTGTTTATTTAATACATATATATTATATGATAAATAACTCGCAAACATTAACCATAATATATATGGAATTAATAAATATGCAGTTTTAGTTTTACCAATCCAATAACTATTATCATAAAATTGAAATTGTATAAATGTTAATATTCCAAATATTAAACTTAATATTACTACTATTAATCCATATAATAATCCATTATTTCCAAAGAATATTGGAGTATATAAATAATTAAATATTAATGCTAACATTGGTATAATCCAATAAGTCAATTTTTTTATTGATAACTTATTATATAATGCATTACTATAGGAAATACCGATTAATAAATATAATATAGGCCATACTATTCCAAATATATAATTTGGTGGATTTAATTCTGGTTTTTTCATTTCTTTATATTCCTTCTCATTCCATTTAGAACCAAATATTCTACCAATTGACATACCAATTATTATAGGTAAAAAAATCAATAAGTATTTTATAATATTATTACTCATTACAAGTTCCTATTAATATATTATATATTAATATTTATTTGTTTCCATTTATATATATTAATAAATTAATTATATTTATTAATTTATCTATATTTTCTATATTTTTAGAAATATTTATTATATCATTTTGTTTTTTTTTATCTAATTCTATTATTAATTCTCCATTTTCTGCTATTATATTTATTCTTTTTATATTTTCAATATTTATATATATACTATCTTTTATTATTATATTCTTAAATTTTAAATCACTATTATTATAATATATTTCAGTATTTTCATTAATATTTGTATAATTATTATAATTATTTAATGTTTTACTACTTTTTGATATAAATTTTTGCGTTTTTCTAATATCTTTTAAATATTTTGCATATATATTTCTATCTACATTATTTTTTCTTAATTCAGTATTTTTATTTAATTCATTATTTAATGATAATAATGGTTTAAAACAAAAACATATTGAATATAAATTAATTAATATATATATTCTTAATAGTATTTTCATTTTATATATTATATTATTTATATATATGATTTATATCATTTTTTAATATTTTTTAAAAGTAAGATGTATTTTAAAGATTATCCAGAATTTACACCAAATATTACACCCCAAAAAATGTTTGAATTAGGTATTATGGGCGGTACCTATTTTAGAAAAATTAAATCCCCGAAAACTAAAAAAACTTATAAAAATAATCATAAAAAATTTAGTTTTTTAAAAAAAATTTCGGATGATAAACTTATACAACAAGAATATGATAAAAATATTAATTATTATAATGTTGAAGTTGGTACTACTTATGAATTTTGGATGTCTAAAAATTGGATTAAAGAAGAGTATGACCCATATGGATGGATAGAATGGTATTGTAATTTTTATAATGGTAGAAGAACTAAAGATGATTTAAGACAAATTAATAGATGGAAAAAATCTGCAGGACCTAAAGGTAGATTTAGAAATCAATTACAAAGAAAAGTTAATGAAATCGGTAAAAATAAAAAAACTATTTATCCCAGATTAAGACAAACATTATTACATTGGGCTTATGATAGTAGAAAAATGAAAGTTAAATAAATATTTATTTAATTATAATAATTTGAACCATCGTTTCTATAAACACTTCTAATAATTATATTATTTGATAAATATTTGATTTTATTTAAACTTAAATTAATTTGTTCCACTTCATTCTTAATCATTATTGTATCATTATGTATATTTATTAATAAATCATCTTCATTATATAAATTATCAATGTCCCCTTTTTTCTTTGATTCTGGTACATATCCAACGGGTGGTGTCCATTTTTTTTCATAATTATCATGTTCAAAATTATTATTATTTAAATTTAATGATGATTTAAGTATATTTAAAGAATTTATTAGTAAATTTTTCTTTTTAATATCTCGAAGTCCACAATATACATTATTTCTATTATTTAATTTATGAATTAACCCCGCATTATTAAAACTAAATGTTTGAGATACTTGTAATATAACAATTAATGCAGTTAGTAATTTCATAACTTTACACTATTATTAATAATATATTTTTATATCATTTTTTTTTACACTTTATAAAATAAATATAATATTTGTCCTTTTGATATAAAAAATGATTTATTATTATATAATAGAATATTATGAATATAAATGATTTACTAAAAAATCCTATAAATTACCTAAAAACTAAAAATAAAAAAGAAATTATTACTTTTTTACAAGAATGTGATACTGCTTTTTTCAATACAAGTTCTACAATCGTTAGTGATGATATGTATGATTTAGTTAAAGATTATTTAAAAAAATTAGACCCCAAAAATTCTTATTTTAAACGTGTTGGTGCCGACGAAGAAACTAAAGTTAAATTACCCTTTTGGATGGGTTCTCTTGATAAAATTAAAGATGATGAAAAATCTATAAATTCATGGAAAAAGAAATATGATGATTCAAGTATTATATCTGATAAATTAGATGGTATATCTTGTTTATTTTATAAAAATAATGATGATATTAAAATTTATACAAGAGGTAATGGTACAGAAGGACAAGATATTTCACATTTAAAAAATTATATTACATTTCCTAATATTACTGAAAATAATTTTGCTATTAGAGGCGAATTAATTATTTCGAGAACTAATTGGGAAAAAATAAAAGATATTGGTTCTAATGCCAGAAATGTTGTTGCTGGTGCTATTCATTCTAAAATTATTAATAAAGATTTAATGAGAAATATTGATTTTTTAGCATATGATATACTATCTCCTAAAATGAAAATTGAAGATGTTTTTAATTATTTTACTAAAAATAATATCAAATGTGCTAATTATGTATTATGGGATTTAGATAATATTAATTTACA
>MDSX01104591.1_pt1 | contig 23339 bp, 21 predicted proteins | sample 811141 | NCBI WGS metagenome assembly MDSX01 (sample SAMN05326642, study PRJNA326480) | marine metagenome | isolation source: seawater | place: Atlantic Ocean: South East | collected 2010
AGCCCAACCTGGCATAGTGGTTGTCTCTTTGATTAAATCTTTAGATAAATTCCAATCTTTTGCACGTGCAAGAGGAGGGTCTCCGTCTTTTGTCGGTAAAAAGCTATCTACTTCAGGGAGTTTTAAAGGTAATTCAGATAAGTCAATAGTTTCAGGCACCCCGTCTCGATACACAATAGGGATTGGCTCCCCCCAATACCTTTGTCTGCCAAAAACCGCATCTCTTAGACGATATTGAACATGAGGCTTACCCCAATTGTTTTTTTTCATATTCTTAAGGGCCTCTGAGATAGCGTCTTTAACCTCATAGCCATTCAAAAAATTGCTATTGATTATTTTTCCTTCTTTTCCTTCTACCGCCAATTTTTGCACATCTCCACCTTCGACGACTTGAATTATGGGCAACTTAAAGTGCTTAGCAAATCTCCAGTCTCGCCCATCATGACCAGGTACGGCCATTATCGCTCCCGAACCATACCCTAATAGTACATAGTCAGATGTCCAAATAGGTATTTTCTTTCCTGTTACTGGATGCTTTGCATAACTTCCGGTAAAAGCACCTGAAATATTTTTGACATTTGTTTGACGTTCCCGCTCACTTCTCTTTTTGGATGTTTTTTGATAAGATTCAATCTCTTTTCTTTGAGAAGAAATTGTAATCTCATCTATTAATGAATGCTCTGGGGCAATAACTAAAAAACTCACTCCAAAAATGGTATCAGGCCTTGTAGTGAATACCTCGATACTTTTATTAGGTGAGTTTATCAAACTGAATTCCACAAAGGCACCATTGCTTTTTCCAATCCAATTTTTTTGAGTTTCTTTCAGAGAGTCAGACCAATCTAAATTTCCTAGGCCGGATAGAAGTCTTTCTGCGAAAGCAGTTATCCTAAGACTCCATTGCATCATCATTCTTTGGCTGACGGGATGCCCTCCTCGAATAGAATACCCTTCACTTACCTCATCATTGGCAAGTACAGTACCCAACTCAGGGCACCAATTCACCATGCTTTTTGATCGATATGCAAGTCGGAATTGTTGCAAAAACCCTTCCTTTGAATTGGAATTCATTTCTGTCCATTCTTTTGCCGAACAATTTTGATTTTTATGGCCTGCTGCATTGACATTTGAACTTCCCTCTCGAGATAAAGTATTAATTAATTTCTGGATAGGTTCAGCCTTATTTGTATCCAAATTGAAATATGAATTGAAGAGTTGAATAAATATCCATTGGGTCCATTTGTAATATTTTGGATCCGATGTTCGTATTTCTTGATCCCAATCAAAACTCAATCCAATTCGATCTAATTGCTGCCTATATCGCGATATATTAGACTCTGTTGTTATTGAGGGGTGTTGGCCAGTTTGAATGGCATACTGTTCTGCGGGAAGACCAAAAGAGTCGTATCCCATAGGATGCAAAACATTAAATCCTTTGTGTCTTTTATATCTTGCTAGAATATCGGATGCAATATAGCCTAAAGGATGTCCTACATGAAGCCCCGCCCCAGAGGGATAAGGAAACATGTCAAGAACATAAAATTTAGGTAATTGAGACGGGTAAGACGTTCTAAAAGTATTTTTTTTACGCCAAAATTCTTGCCATTTTTCCTCTATTCTAGATGGGTCATATTCCATAGTATGACAAAAGTAATGCCTTCCGATTTAGTTGGCATGCATAAATAGCTTTTAAGTAGTTAGATTTGCATTATGGCAATTTCAAGACCCGAAGAGCAATTCAATAAACGCAGATTAAGATATTCATATTTGTCTGTTATTATCAGTATTGGTCTTGTTTTATTCGTTATGGGAGCGATGGTTACACTGATTTATCAAGCCCGAAACCTTGCTGATGAGTTAAAAGAAAACTTCACATTCACTCTGTTTCTTGAACCCAACACCTCTTTTGACAAGCGCGAGGCTTTTTTACAAAAATGGTCTATGGCTCCTGAGATAAGGACCATAGATTTTATAAGCAAACAAGAAGCGGCCATACAATTTCAACTAGAGTTAGGACAAGATTTTGTCGATTTCCTCGGTATTAACCCGTTAAGCGATGCTTTAGATTTAAAATTAAACTCAACTTTTGTTTCCCCTAAAGTTTTAAAGGAATTAGAAGTCAGACTAAGAAAAGAATCAATTGTCTCTGACATGGTTTATGACCGGGATTTGATTTCAGCAATAAATAAGAATATTGGTAGAATTACTGTCGTAATGATAATTACATTTTTCGTCCTGCTTTTAGTTTCTATTGCTCTAATTAACAGTTCAATACGTCTTTCAATATACTCCAAGAGGTTTACGATAAAAACTATGCAACTTGTTGGAGCTACAAAAAGATTTATTCATAAGCCTTTCTTGTTTCAGGGTATAAAATTGGGACTAGTAGGAGGGTTTTTAGCTTCTATTTTACTGGCATTTTTATTTCAACTGGCAAGACAAGCGTATCCTGAATTAAAGATTTCGTTTACATGGATTTTATGGTTAAAAGAAGCTGCAATGCTTTCGTTTTTGGGGTTGTTAATTTCCGCAATTTCCACTGCAATTTCCGTAAGAAAATACTTAGCGTTAAAAACAAATCAATTATATCAATAAATCAAAATGAAGGAAGAAAAATTTTTATTTCAACGAGAGAATTATATTCTTTTCGGCATCGGGTTGGCATTTATTATTTTGGGATTCATCCTGATGACAGGTGGTGGTTCTGAAGATCCCCAGATATATAATGAAGAGCTATTTAATTCACGAAGGATTATTCTTTCTCCATTATTGATTGTTGTCGGGTTTGTAATTGAGGTTTTTGCTATTCTAAGGCGTCCAAAATCTTAGGAAATGAGTTTTTTTGAGGCTCTACTTCTGGGCGTTATTCAGGGTCTAACTGAATTTTTACCGGTAAGCTCAAGTGGTCATTTGGAGATTGCAAAAGCAATAATGGGTTCTGACCTTACTCCTTCAACTAGCTTGATTTTTACAGTAGTTGTTCATCTTGCTACGGCTCTTGCAACCATAGTTGTATTTCGGAAAGATATTCAATCCATTGTTCTTAATTTTTTCAAAGGGAACAAAGTAGAGCGTAAGTTTTCTTTTGCGATTGTAGTATCACTTTTTCCGGCTGCTCTAATTGGTATTTTTTTTAATGATTTTATTGAGGTGTTATTTTCTGGAAATATTCTTCTTGTTGGATTTATGTTAATCGCAACGGGTATTTTGTTAATTCTTACGGATCAAGCAAAAGACCGAAATATTGAACTGAGTTATTTTATGGCTTTTATTATTGGCTTGTCTCAGGCAATTGCTATACTACCTGGTATTTCACGATCAGGTGCAACAATATCGACATCTGTTCTCTTGGGAATGAACAGAGAAAAAGCCGCAAGATTCAGTTTTTTGATGGTGATTCCTTTAATTTTAGGCAAGGTAATTTTAGACCTCAAGGATCTTTCTAATTTGACAGATTTCAATCAAATTTATATCCTTGCAATAGGATTTATTTCAGCTTTCTTAACTGGATTATGGGCATGTAAATTGATGATTCGATTGGTGAAGATGGCTAGGTTAAAAGGTTTTGCTGTTTACTGCGGGAGTATTGGAATTTTGGTATTGATATGGACTCAGATTTTATAATTCCTAAAGATGTTGAATCAATATCCTCTGGCTGGGTATTTTCTGTCAACAAACCCATTGGCTGGACTAGTTTTGATGTCGTAGCAAAACTCAGAAATACAATAAAAAATAGATATGGTGTTAGGGTTAAAGTGGGACATGCTGGAACACTTGATCCCTTGGCAACTGGAGTTCTTGTAATTTGTGCAGGTAAGGCAACTAAGAGAATTGAGAGTTTTGTGGATACACATAAAAAGTATCGTGCTCAAATAACTCTTGGCGCAAAATCGAAAACATATGATTCTGAATCGGAAATAATTCCAACTAATGTTTTTCCTCCTAAATTTTCAACTAAAATTGAGAAAGAAATTAAGTCAAATTTTACGGGTCTGATAAGTCAAAAACCACCCATATATAGTGCGATAAGAGTTAACGGTGAAAGAGCTTACAAGCATGCCAGAAAAGGTAACGAAATTGATATGCCATCAAGACAAGTCAATATTCATGAATTGATTTTTTTAAAAACTGAGGCTACAAAGTGGGAAATAGAAATAACCTGTTCAAAAGGAACATATATTAGGTCTTTAGCAAATGATATCGGCGAATTCCTTGGATGCGGAGGATATTTGAGTTCTTTGATTCGAACAGAGGTAGGTTCTCACACGCTTAAGAACTCCAAGGCGCTAAGTGAGTGCTTGAAGACTTTAGAGCCAATTTAAAAAAATTATTTTTTTTCAGAGAAAATACTTGACAACGCTATCTTCAAAAGGGTATATTTGCCGACTATGGCAAAAATGAAACTTTCGCACTTTGCGTACAAACTCCCAGAAAACCAGATTGCTCAATATCCAAAAGATTATCGCGATGATTCAAGATTGATGATTGTTCATCGTGAGTCTGGAAAAATAGAGCATAAGGAATTTAAAAATTTAGCAGATTATTTTGACCCTGGTGACCTTATGGTTATGAATAATACCAAAGTTTTTCCTGCAAGAATGTGGGGCAACAAGGAAAAAACAGGAGCCTTAATTGAAGTTTTTTTACTCAGAGAGTTAAATGCAGAGAGCCGACTTTGGGATGTTTTAGTTGATCCTGCAAGAAAAATTAGAATTGGTAATAAACTTTATTTTGGAGATGATGATTCTCTAGTTGCTGAGGTTATAGATAACACAACTTCAAGAGGAAGAACATTACGTTTTTTGTTTGATGGCTCTTATGAAGAATTTCGAAATAAGTTAAAGGAAATGGGAGAAACTCCATTACCGAATTACATTAAGAGACCTTTAGAGCCTGAAGATTCAGAACGTTATCAGAGTATTTTTGCTAAAGTTGAAGGCGCAGTTGCTGCTCCTGTCGCCTCTTTACATTACTCTAAACACTTATTGAAGAGGATGGAGATTAAAGGAGTAGAAACGGCTGAAATAACCATGCATGTGGGTTTAGGAACGTTCAGGTTGGTGGAGGTTGAAGATCTCTCCAAGCATAAAATGGAATCAGAACAGTTTTGGCTTTATCCAGAAACGGCCAAGGCAATAAATGCTGCAAAAGCACGCAAAAATCGCGTGTGTGCTGTTGGAACCTCAGTTATTCGCTCAATGGAAAGTTCCATGATTACAGATAATCGGGTTAAGCCAACAGAGGCTTGGACAAGTAAATTTTTGTTTCCTCCTTATAAGTTTTCCATTGCAGACTCACTGATAACGAATTTTCACGGTCCCCAGAGCACAATGCTAATGCTTACTAGTGCATTTTTGGGTCATGAATTAACGATGGAAGTATACAAAACGGCTGTCAAAGAAAAATACCGTTTTTTGTGTTACGGGGATTCTCTGCTTATGATCTAAAATAGATATCCTAATTTAAATCCTAACAAAACGCCAAGAGTAGGGTATTGATCTTGGGTTATGTCAACTAGAGTCATTAGATCGCCTGTATTTGGATCGATGGATTGAATTAGTGAAAGCCTATCCCAGGTGATATGCCTTTGAGATAATCCAGCATAAAAATCCATTAAAAGATTTTCGGAAGAACGAATTTGGAGTCCGAGGATTAATCCAATGTCAATAAAAAGTTTTGTTGCTTTTTGCGAAAAATCTGGATTATCTAAAATTTTCGAATACGGCCGGTTTTTGTAATCAATTGCTATATAAAACCCGTCATCCATTGCACCCGCATCGGGAAAAACTTTTATCATCGCATTATGACTTAGGTTCAGCCCAGTTCTTAGTACGTTAGTAGGATCCGCGTAGAAATCGTTAGTTGTGTACAAAAGTTGGTCCATGTGATTGTTCGTGGTAATTCCAAGTCCTGCTTCAAGAGTTATAAAACGGTTTATCTTATACTCGTAGCTCACTGGGAACTCCCCGATAAAAAAAGGCAATAAATTGTATTTCAGACAATGACTATATTTATTTGATGCATTTGCTTTTGATCTTGAGGTTTTTTCGTTTGAAGGTTTGTATGAGCGAGTGCGTTCTCCTCCATAGTAAGTTTCATTTTCGACATTTCTTTTTTTAATAATGATTTCTTGGCTGAATGCATCTTTTGCAATAAAACCTATCAGGAGAAAAAGAAAAAGGTTAATTTGTCGTCTCATACTTCATAGAATTGTTTCTTTGTAGTGACTAAAATCGTACCAAAATCATTTAAATGTTTCGAATTTTTTTTAAAATATTCTTTTTTCTTTTTCTTCCTGAAGTTCTTCTGGCGCAGTTAAACCCATATGACTTGAAATGGGGTACCAATTATAGATATCGAGATGTCTTTACAACGAAAGTTATAGATCTCGATTCAAACTTTTTTTATACCCAGGGAATAAGATCAGGATTATTAACCTCAAATAAATGGTATTTGGCGAAATATGATAGAAAAGAATCTAAACAAATTTGGCAGGTTGAAATGGATAGGATTCTTTTTAAAGGTTCGCCGACGAATTTGGTCTCAGTAAATATTGTGGATGGCGAATTTTATCTATTTCTGGAGTCTTTTAACAGACGTGAGAATAAAAAATATCTTCTTTTACAGATTCTTGATCAATATGGTGATCCAAAAGGCTTAAAGGTTATTGAAAGTTTGGACTCCAAGAGAAGAAATCATGGGAATTTTGAAATAAAATTTTCTCAAAATCGAAATACTTTCATGATTTTTTCGAGCCCTAAATTTAGCCTAAGAGAACCAGAAAAATTTGCGATATCCATATATGATCGGGACCTAAATTTGAATTGGTCCAAGGATATTCAACTTGATGTGCTAGACAGGTATTTTCGAATTCAAGACGTCGATTTAACCAACAAAGGTGAAGTGTACATGATTGGTCAAAAAACTATGACAAGTAGGGCTCAAAATGATTTTTGGTCGAGCCCATACTCTAATTTTTTGATTTATAAAATTATCGGAGAAAATGATGATCTTCTTGAAATCGATTTGAACCTGAATACTATAAATGCAGGATTAACAAATCTGGGTTCAATTTATATAACAAATTTGGGTTTAGAACTAGATTTCTCAGATAATATTGCCGCGATTGGTGGTTTTTACTCGGAACGCGAGTATAGAAATTCATCAATTAAAGGGATGTTTTATTTAACCATCGACCAGTCTACGAATTATAATATTTCTTCAGAAGTTGTCCCTTTCAAGAAAGATTTTATTGATGGATTTCGACTTTTAGCGAGATCAAGGCGAGGGAATGAAATTAGAGAGGATTTTGTTTTTAGACATTTTTTACACCGAGAAGATGGAGGAGCATACATCATAGCTGAGGATTATGAAATGGAAATACGAAGAACGCAAACGAGAAATGGCACAATAACAAACTATTATTATTACTACAACGATATTATAGCCGTCGGTATTTCACCACTGGGTAAGATTGAATGGTCCGGACATATTCCTAAGCGACAATTTTCGAAAAATGATGGTGGATTTGCAAGTAGCTATCTTCCTCTGGTTGATGATCAGCAATTACATATACTTTTTAATGATCACTCCTCGAATTCTAAGAGGTTCGGGGATCGCAGACCTTTGTCTACTCGAAACTTTAGATCATCAAATTTAGTTTGCGTATCAATAAATGAGAATTCAGAAATGCACTATAATATTCTATTCAATAATCGGAAAGAACGTGTTTTAACATTACCTAAGAAAAGTGCAAGTAATGCGCAGTTGCAAAGAGATGCGGTATTATTTTCAAGTCTAAATTCGCGAATCAAATTTGGAAGCTTTTTACATCAGAAATAATGACCAAAAAAAAGAATTTAAGATCTTTAAAAAAAGAAGAGCTTAAAAAATTATTGATAGATTGGAAAGAGCCAGGTTTCAGAGCGAATCAGATTTATGATTGGCTCTGGGCAAAGGGCGTAAGTAGTATTGAAGAAATGTACAATATTCCAAAACACCTCTCAAGTCGTTTAAAAGAATTTTTTTTTATTGAACCTATAAAGTTTGATAGTATTCAAAAAAGTTCAGATGGTACAATTAAAAATGCAGTGCTTTTGAGAGATGGTTTGTTAGTTGAGTCAGTTTTAATTCCGACTTCTGATAGAATAACAGCTTGCGTCTCGAGCCAGGTAGGTTGTAGTTTGGATTGTAATTTTTGCGCTACGGCTAGGCTAAAAAGAATGAGGAATCTTGATCCAGATGAGATATATGATCAAGTTCTGGCAATTCATAGACAGGGATTGGAAAATTTTAATAGACCGCTTACAAATGTAGTTTTTATGGGTATGGGTGAACCTCTAATGAATTATAAAAATGTATTATCTGCGATTGAAAAAATAACTCAACCTGATGGTCTTAATTTCTCACCCAAAAGAATTACGTTAAGTACGGTGGGGGTTCCTAAAATGATCAAACGTCTCGCGGATGATAAAGTAAAATTTAATCTGGCTGTAAGTCTTCACTCAGCCATAAATGATATTCGATCATCAATAATGCCAATAAACGACTCGGCACCAATTGAAGAATTGGTAGAATCTTTGGTTTATTGGTATCGTTTGACCAGAAGGAAAATCACTTTTGAATATGTTATTTGGAAAGAAATAAATGACAAAATAGAAGATGTTGAAGCATTAATTAAATTATGTAAGCAAGTGCCTTCAAAGGTCAATCTGATTGAATATAATTTCATTGGCGACAAAAGATTTAAACGAGCTGAAAATGAAAGTATCGACCTATATCGAAGAAAATTGAAAGAAAATGGAATTTCAGCTCTCATAAGAAAGTCTAGAGGCGAAGATATTGATGCCGCATGTGGTCAACTCGCAAATAAGACGGGTGTTTCCCTTAATTAGTAAAAATTAAATTAAAGAGTTTCATTTGTCCTGCGTAATTTTGCTACGCAATGATAGCTAAAACGCAAATAAAAGAGGCATTGAGTGATATTCAAAATGCTTCAGGAAAAGGTTTATTAATAGAGTCTAATGGACTGAGAAATATCCAAATCTTAGGGAAAGAAGTAATCGTTGATGTGATTTGTGATAGCCCCGTTTTGCATCAAAAAAAGAAATTTGAAGTATCTATTTTACAGGCTATTCATGCTCGGGTGGATGTTAAATTACAACTGAAAATCAATCTCATCATTGAGGCTCCAAAAACCCCACCAAAAGATCAAATAAAAGGAAAGCCGATACCTGGAGTTCACAATGTTATTGCTGTTGCCTCTGGAAAGGGTGGTGTTGGAAAGTCAACAGTAAGTGCAAATATTGCAGTTGCATTAGCAAAAATGGGGTTCAAAGTAGGAATTTTAGATGCAGATATTTATGGCCCAAGTATTCCCCTTATGATGGATGTAGTTAGCGATCGACCAGGTGGTATTGAGCTAGACGGAATACGAAAAATGGAACCAGTTGAGTCTTATGGCGTGAAAATAATGTCAATAGGATTTTTTGCAGGTAACGACCAAGCCGTAGTCTGGAGAGGTCCTATGGCTACAAAGGCTTTGAACCAAATGATATCTGAGACTCATTGGGGTGAGCTTGACTTTATGATTATTGATCTTCCACCAGGTACTGGCGATATTCATTTAAGTATTGTTCAAGCTTTACCTCTCACTGGAGCTGTTGTAGTAAGTACACCTCAACCTATTGCACTTGCTGATGCAAAAAAAGGCGTTGGTATGTTTCAGATGGATGCTATAAATATTCCAGTTTTAGGTATTATTGAGAATATGTCATATTTCAGTCCTCAGGAGTTACCGAATAATAAATATTATTTATTTGGAAGAGATGGTGCTAAAAATTTGGCTAATGAGATTAACGTGCCATTTTTAGGTGGGTTACCAATAAACCAAAGTATTAGAGAAGCCTCAGATGTGGGTCGTCCTGCAGTTTTACAGACAAATAGTGAGGTTCCAAGATCATTTGAAGAAATTGTAAGAAATACTCTGCTTTCGCTTACTGAGCGAGTAAAGTCTTTGCCTCCTACAGAGGCTGTGAGAATAACTACAATGGCAGGATGTAGAACAACTAAAAGAGAAGTATGAATAGTTTAAGAGATAGAGTGGAGTTGGCATTAGATGAAATTCGACCGTTCCTTCAAAATGACGGTGGTGATATTAAGCTTCTTAAAATTATTAAGGATAAAGAAGTACAGCTAACATTGCTGGGGGCTTGTCATGATTGCAGAGTTAATAGAATGACTCTGAAAAATGGAGTTGAAATTTCTATTAAAAAACATGCTCCAGAGATAGATTTAGTCACTCAAGTAAATGCTCCGTCATAGGTACACATGATTAAAACAGATATTTTGATTATTGGAGCTGGACCGGTTGGTCTTTTTACTGTTTTTGAGGCGGGGCTTTTAAAAATGAAGTGTCATTTAATCGATACTCTACCGAAAGCTGGGGGTCAATGTTCAGAGCTATATCCCAAAAAACCGATATATGATATCCCGGCACACCCGGAAATACTTGCAGACGAATTAACAGATAAATTATTAGAACAAAGTAAGCAGTTCGAGCCTGGGTTCACCTTTGGAGAAAGGGCTGAAACGTTAAAAAAGAATCCAGATGGACTCTTTACTGTTACCACTGATAAGGGGACTATGCATCAGGCGCCAGTTGTTGTAATTGCCGGTGGACTAGGGAGTTTTGAGCCAAGAAAACCAAACTTGACTAATCTGGAAAAATATGAAGGTAATGGAGTCCAGTACTCAATTCAAGATCCTGAAATTTATAGAGATAAAAAAGTGGTTATCGCTGGAGGTGGAGATTCGGCTTTAGACTGGACAATTATTTTAGCAGATATTGCTTCAGAGGTGACATTGATTCATAGAAGTAATGAATTTAGAGGTGCCTTAAGCTCTGTTGAAAAAGTCCAATCTCTCAAAGATAAAAAACGCATTAAAGTAATAACCTCCTCTCTGGTTGAAAACCTAGAAGGCAAAACTCACTTGGAGTCAATATCTATCAAAACTTTTGGCGAAGAATCCCAAAAGATTTTTGTGGATTATTTCATTCCTCTTTTTGGTTTGCTTCCAAAATTAGGACCTATTTCAGAATGGGGTTTAGAAATTGAAAGAAATGCAATTAAGGTTAATAATTCTCTAGATTATCAAACTAATATAAAAGGACTATTTGCCGTTGGAGATGTAAATACATATCCGGGTAAATTGAAATTGATTTTGTGTGGATTTCACGAGGCGACGGTTATGTGTCAATATGCATACAGAATTATAAACCCGGAGAAAAAATTCTTATTAAAGTACACCACTGTTACAGGTGTTAGTGGATTTGATGGGACTTCAAAATCTACTCCAAAAACCATAGTAAAAAAGATTTTATAGTGGACGAATTATCTATTAAAATTCATTTCACCGATAGACAAGGAGAATACCACCTTGTAGACGTGCCGATAGATATTTCGATGAATTTAATGGAGGTGATCCGCTCTTATGAATTAGTAGAAGAGGGAATGATTGGGATTTGTGGAGGGATGGCAATGTGTGCGTCTTGTCATTGTTACATCACCTCAAACCATCAACTAAAAAGTCCTTCAAGCGAAGAGAGGTTTATGCTTTTGGATGCTAATGATGTTAGAGAAAACAGTAGACTTTCATGTCAAATACCAATTTCGTTGGAATTGAATAATCTCGAATTGATAATTTCACCTTTTTAATAATTGGTATACTAATCTGTCTACTTTTCGAGTACTTTTCTGATGCGGCAAGTTCCTATTACCTTTGGTTGAATGCTTCATTTGATTTTTTTGCATTTAAAATTAGGAGATAAACAGTTTTAATATGGGACGAGCATTTGAATACCGCAAGGCGAGAAAAATGAAAAGGTGGGCTTCGATGGCGAAAGTTTTCACTCGCATATCAAAAGATATTATTATGGCTGTTAAAGAAAGCGGCCCAAACCCGGAAGCAAACAGTCGTTTAAAGGCATTGATTCAAAATGCACGCGATGTAAATATGCCAAAAGACAATGTTGATAGAGCTGTAAAGCGTGCAGTCTCCAGAGATCAAGCAGATTACAAGGAAGTCGTATACGAAGGCTATGGACCTCATGGGATTGCAATTATAGTTGAAACGGCAACTGATAACAATACGAGAACTGTTGCTAATGTCCGGTCCTATTTTAATAAGTGTAATGGAAGTTTAGGAACCAGTGGAAGTGTCGAATTTATGTTCGAAAGAAAATGCCATTTTAAGATGTCTAAGCCTAATATTGATATCGAAGAATTTGAATTTGATATGATTGATTTTGGAGTCGAAGAAATTTTTCAAGAGTATGATGAGGAAAAAGAGTTAGAGGTATTGATAATATATGGTCCTTTTTCAGAATTTGGCTCAATCACAAAAGCTCTTGAAGTTAAAGGCATAGAGATTCTCAATTCAGGTTTTGAGAGAATTCCCATGGACACCAAAAAATTGAATTCTGATGATAGCCTTGAGGTAGAGAAATTACTAGAAAAGATTGAAGAAGACGAGGATGTTCAAGCGGTTTTTCATAATATGACATGAAGAAAAGCTTCTTTTTTCTGTGTATCACAGGACTCTTTTTTAACCTTCATGCTCAAGACATTGATCTAAAGCCTTTGAGTCACGACGATTATGACTCTTGGGAGAAAATAAGTGATTACGGAGTCAGTGATGATGGAAAATATGCTTTTGCTTCTATAAATCCTCAAGTGGGTGATGGGGTTTCGATTTTGTTTAATCTAGAAACAGGCGATGAGATAGTCAGATTAGATAGAGCATTTCAATTGAAGTTTTTACCGAATACAGGGGTTTTAGTTTTTTCTGTAAAACCTGTTTTTGAAGAGCTTAGGCAACAGAAATTGAGAAAAATAAAATCAGAAAAAATCCTCAAAAATGAGTTTGTAATTGGATCTATTTCAAAAGGGAAATTTGAAATCTTGGATTCATTGGGACCAATCACTAGCTATAAAATTGATTTTGGGAGAAGAGATACGTTAGTCGATATTTTTGGGATACAGCGCCCATCAAAAACAAAAGAAAAACCTTCACTGAGTATTTTTTCTGTATCCCAATCTGTAATATTTTCGGAGACTATGCAAACTGAACTAGCTGTCAAGCTTGATACCCTGGGTGAATGGAGGAATCTGTTGGGCTGGGGATTCCCAGAAAATAGATTATCCGAAAGTGGCTTTTATTTAATTATTGAAAATTCAGAAACTAAAAATCAAGAATTGTTATTCAATCCGATGGAAAGTGACTCATTATATGATCAAGGGGCAGACTTCCGTTCAATTGTTTTCGGAAAAAATAAAAATAAGCGTTATCAAAATTCAATCTTTTATTTAAAGAAAAACAAATCAGAAGATCCGTTTTCCTCGATTTGGGTGGCAGGATCGGATAAAAGACAACAACATTTTCGCAGACTGATTGTAGAATCAAATGCTCCAGGGCTTCCCCCAGGCTCATTTCCAAGTTTTAATGCTGGTTTGAGTATAGAGAATACAGGTGTATTTTTTTACTACGAACTACCTTTTCGCCCTGTTCAATGGGATGATAGCCTTACTCTGAAAGAGGAAAGATCTATTCTAGATATTTGGTCCTGGCATGATGATTTCATTCAACCTCAACAGGCGAAAAAAAATCGCTGGGAAAAATCACCGAGGTATATGGCCTTTTTTTCATTCATGGATTCAAGTATAATTAAACTTTCAGATAAAAGTTTTTCAAATGCAATTGTATCGAACAATAATGATTGGGTTATTAGATATTCTCAAAATAAGTACAAACGTCAATACTCATACGATTTACAGTTGCCTTATGATCTTCAGCTTATTTCTAAGAAAAATGGAAATATTTTAAAAATTGGAGAAGCAATGAAATTAGTTAGATCTCCACAGATGAGTCCATCGGGAAATGCTATTGCGTATTATTTGTCAGATAAGCGTTATTGGGAAATTGCCTTAGTTGATTCTTCTTCCTCAAATGAAGTTTTTATTAAAAAAATGAAAGTGCCAATCCCAAAAGCAGTTTGGAACGAAGAGCACGATTCTCCATCATATCCATACCCATACGGTTCTCCAGGATGGCTTTCAAATGGTGATTTTGTTGTTTACGATGCTTATGATATCTGGAGTTATAATTTCCTTACGAATAAGATTAAAAACTTAACAAATTTTCAAGGGCGAAATTCTAAAACACGAATGCGAATATTGAATTTAGAACCTAAAATTGGATCTGATTTAAAGAAAAAAGTAGGAGTTGATAATCTTGACAAATCGATAACTGTCAGAGTATTTAATACACAAACTAAGTCGTCTGGTTTTCTCAAAATCGATCTCCTCAGTGGGGATTCTAGAATAATTTCCCAAGGGGAATCGAAGCACTCGAGATATCTTCGCGCCAAAAATGCGGATACATATTTATTTACCAAGGAAACAATAAAATCCTCTCCAAACTTGTTTTGTTTTTCTTTCGGTGACATTAGTAATTTGGAAATCCAAGATTATTCGAAACAAAAAAATAATGTATTTCAACTTACAGATATCAATCTTCAACAAGACAGCTTCGTTTGGCCAAAAGTTGAAATGATAAATTATCGCGCTTTTGGACAAAAATTACAAGGCTTATTATATACGCCGTCATCTTCATCAATTGATCAGAAGCTACCAATGATAATATATTTTTATGAGAGGTATTCGGATAGATTTCATGACTATAAGGCTCCTGCCCCTAGCGCCTCAACAATAAATGTAAGTTGGTTTGTGAGTAATGGATACGCGGTTTTTATTCCGGACATAATTTATAAAGTAGGTCGTCCTGGGGGAAGTGCTTTAAGATGCATAAATAAAGGAGTTGATCAAGTATTAAAGACCGAAAAACGGATCGATCCAGAAAGAATGGGACTACAGGGGCAAAGTTGGGGAGGATATCAAACGGCATTTTTGATAACTCGAACAAATCGGTACTCCTGTGCTATGGCTGGAGCCCCAGTTAGTAACATGTTTTCTGCATATGGAGGGATTAGATATTCTTCAGGAATGTCAAGACAATTTCAATATGAAAAAACACAAAGTCGAATCGGAAAAACTCCATGGAAAGGTTTTTACTCTTACAAAAAAAACTCTCCAGTTTTTTATGCGAATAAGGTCAATACACCTTTGCTAATAATGCACAATGATAATGATGGTGCTGTTCCATTTACTCAAGGAGTAGAGCTTTTTATGGGGTTAAGGCGTTTAGAAAAGCCGGTTTGGATGCTCGTTTATAACGGGGAGCAACATAATTTGAGAAAAAGAGCAAATCGATTAGATTTGTCTGTTAGAATGAGTGAATTTTTCGATTATTATCTTAAGAATTCTCTTAAACCTGATTGGATGGCCAAGGGCCGCTCTTTAAAAGAAAAACCAACTGATAAATAAATAGTAATGAAAAATGTTCAAGAAGCTATAAATAATCCCAATTCAACTTTTTTAGATGTTAGAAGAGAGGACGAATTTGAGGAAGGAAATGTCTCTGGGTCTATAAATATTCCACTGCATGACATAATTGATAATATTGAATCGATTCGAACCATGTCAAAGCCTATAGTTTTGTATTGTAAGTCCGGTGGGAGAAGTGGTCAAGCATTAATGATCTTAGAGTCCCAAGGTGTTTCAGATTTATTTAATGGTGGGGGATACGAGGATGTTTTAAAATTGAAGCAATGATATTTTATCAAAAATATTTTGTCCAGGGAATTAAGGTTTTTATATTTTTTCTTGTGATTACACTCTTTTTCAATTCCTGCACATTTGATGATTTGGGTAATGTTGAAGTGATAGACCTTGTAGCAAGGGGGCAAGAGGAATTGAGTCCCTCAAAATTCAAAGATCAGGCCCAATTTGGTAAAATAGTTGATGTGAGAACTTCAGAAGAATGGCAAAGCGGAATTATTGATGGGGCTGCTTGCGTGGATTTTCTCAAAGGTAATTTTATTCGTGAAATGGATTCTATATTCGGCTATGATAAGTCACAGAAATTATATCTTTATTGCAGAAGCGGAAATAGAAGTTTTAAAGCTCTAAAGCTTTTAAAAGAAAATGGATTTAAAAATGTTTATCATCTAAATGGTGGTCTCAGATCCTCTAATTTAATTCATGAAACTCAATAATATGCAAGGATTCTGAATAGAAAAAAGGGGCTAAAATGGAGATATAACTACAAAAGATTCAGGATATTTTTTTCTCCATTTTTTTAGAGCATGTTCAGCTGAAAGTTTAATAGAGAATACTCCGACGGATACTTTAAAATTGGGCTCATCAAAATGAAGCATAATCTCTTCAAAAGACTGAAGTTCGTTGTAAATTCTCATCGCTTCTTTCCTATTTCCGCCAAAAACTTGAATGGTATACCTCTCTGTGTTTCCAGATATATCGACGTTTTCTTTTTGTCGAATTTCTTGCAAGTGAGATTTCCATGCGGATTCAATTAGTGATCCTGAAATAACAGTTACGCTATCTTGCAATTCAAATGTTTTTGAGATATTTTTTTCTGTAAAAGACGATGCATATAATTTCAAGGGTTGAAAAATTGTTGTGATCCCAAAATATAAAATTGCTGACTTGATTTTCATTGTAAATACAAAGGTGGGAAAAAACTAAACACTAACTCTTATTTAGAAAGACTTTAAATTAAGAATAAGTCTTCGTTTGATTACTTTGCCACAGCTGGTTGTTTTGTACTTTTGCAACGCTGTTGAATAGCTTTAAAATGCACACAAATAAAGGTTTCTTGAAGTTTCTAATGTTACGGGTTTTAACTATTGTATTGACAATTAGTGCCTTATCAATTCCTCTAAAAGCTGAGGTAGATCTAGACTTGGGTAAAAAATTGTTTAAAGTCAACTGTGCATCATGTCATAAGTTGGACAAAAAACTGATTGGACCTGCGCTTTCGGGAGTGACTGAAAGGCGATCAGAAGAATGGTTGTTAAGATGGATTCGTAACAATGCAGAACTAAGAGCATCAGGTGATGCTGATGCTAAAGCAATATTCGAAGAGTATAATGGATCCGTAATGACAGCATTTCCAGCACTTTCTGACGATGATATCAAAAGTATACTGGCTTACACAGATTCAAAGCCTGTTGTTGCTGTGCCCAAAGAATTACCGCCGCCGGCAGGGGCTGTTGAATCAGTAAATGAAGTTTTTTTACTCTATGTTTTGGGAGGGTTTTTATTGCTTTTCCTTATCCTTCTTTTGAGAATACGTAATACTTTAAAGAAAATAAACGGAGATAACTCCTCTACGGTCATTCAAGATTTTGGCGCTCTAACGCGATGGTTAATTGGCAATAAACGTTTCGTTACTGCTTCTACAATCATTTTTGTTGTTGCATTTGTTCATCAGTTATTTTGGTGGCTTATGAGTATTGGAGTAGAGCAGAACTATCAACCGACTCAGCCCATAGCTTTCAGTCATAAGATTCATGCTGGAGAAAATCAAGTAGATTGTAATTACTGCCATACTTCAGCACGATACTCAAAGCATTCAGGAATACCATCTGCAAACGTTTGTATGAATTGTCACATGTATATCGATGGAACCGAAATACTGAATGAAGCCGGTGTTTCAAAATATGCGGGTGAGCGTTCACCAGAGATCTCAAAAATTTATGCAGCGATTGGTTGGGATCCAGATCAAAGAACTTACATTGATGATTACGAAGTGAAACCCATTCGCTGGGTTCGAATTCATAATTTACCTGACCTAGCATATTTTAACCATGCTCAGCATGTTACTGCGGGTGGTGTGGAGTGTCAAACATGTCATGGCCCCATTGAAGAAATGGAGGTTGTTTATCAATACTCAGAATTGACAATGGGTTGGTGTATAAATTGCCATCGGGAGACAGAAGTAAATACATCAAATGGATATTACGCAGATGCGAATGAAAATGAGACGAGCATAAATGAGCGTTTGGCCTTAAAGTTTCATGATGAAATAATTACTGTAGAAAAAATTGGAGGTTTAGAATGTGGCAAATGCCACTATTAATTTAAGAGCATGGCAAAGGATAAAATTTATTGGAAAGGATTTGACCATCTTGCAAATACAGAGGTTTCAAAGCGCCTATCTGAGAATGAATTCTCTGAGGACATTCCTATCGACCAGTTTTTAGGTGATGATAACTTGATGTCAAACTCTTCTACAACAAGAAGAGATTTTTTGAAATATTTAGGTTTTTCAACTGCTGCAGCGACTTTAGCTGCATGTGAACAACCCATAATAGAAAGTATACCTTACGTGGTTAAGCCGGATAGTTTAACACCAGGAATGCCAACTTATTACGCAACGACTTACGTTGATGGACAAGATTTCGCTTCTGTTTTGGTGAAAACCAGAGAAGGTCGACCGATTAAAATTGAGCCAGGGGATAAAGACCGCTTTAATTGGGGGACAAATGGAAGAGCTCAAGCGAGTGTTTTATCTCTTTATGATTCCTCAAGATTTTGGCAGCCCGTGAAGAACGGAGTTGAAACCGATTGGGATACAATTGCTAATGATTTGAAAAAAGCTGTTGAGGAATCTGTAAATGATGGAAAGCAATTTATGTTAATGACGGGCTCTATTTTCAGTCCATCCTTTAAGCGTGTTATCGAAAGATTACGGCAGAACTATGCCAATTTTGTCCATGTTGAAGTTGATGCAGTATCCTCATCTGAGGTATTAGATATTTGGGAAGAATTAACTGGGGTTAGGGCCATGCCAACTTATGATCTCAAGGCCGCTGACTTGGTTGTTTCATTCAATGAAGATTTTCTTTCTTCGAGTTTGCCTCAACAGGTGGCTTCAGACTACGCATTGCGAAGAAAACCCGGTAAAGGGATGCTTCGCCATATTCAAATTGAATCGAATTTGAGCTTGACGGGTTCTAATGCGGATAAGCGTATTAAAATCAAACCAACACAGACTGGTAACGCTCTTGCCATATTGTTAAACCGAATTACCAACTCTCGTTACCCGACAAAGTTAATAGACAAAGTACTTTTAGATCAATTAAATGGAGTTGCTGATGAATTAATCTTGGCTCGTGGAAAATCTTTGGTTTTCGTAGGTGGTAATTCAGGAGTAAACGCTCACTTGTGCGCGGCTATAAATGCAGCGTTGAACAACTTAGGATCAACCCTCAGGCCGGATAAGCCGATTTACCTTAAGTCGGGTAATGATAAATCCATGGATAATGCCATTTCAGATATGAAAGAAGGCATGGTTGGAGCACTAATTATTGCTGGAGCTAACCCTGCCTACAATAGGACAGGTTTTGAATCTGCTTTGAAAAATGTTACTTATTCGATTGGTCTATCAGAACGTTTAGATGAAACAGCATCGATCACAAAATACGCGGCACCGAGTCCCAACTTCCTCGAGTCATGGGCAGATTTTGCTCCAACAAATACAGATTTTACAGTCTCCCAACCAGTTATTAGACCTCTTTTTAATAGTAAGCCTGTCATTGAAATTTTGTCGGAATTGTTGGGTCAAAAGAGATCTTCCAAAGACCTCGTAAAAGAAAGTGTTTTGTCATTAGGTTTGAATTGGTCTCAGACTTTACATGATGGAGGAGCATCGATTGAGGTAGATTCAAAAATACAAGGAAATTTAGAGATCTCTAAACGTGCTTTAAGAGGGTTGGATGTCGCTGTAGAGAGTGCCAATTCTATAAAAAGTGGTCAGTTTGAATTAATCCTTTATCAAAAAACAGTAGGCGCTGGTTATCAATCTAACAATCCCTGGTTACACGAGCTCCCAGACCCAATTTCACGAGCATGCTGGGATAATTATTTAACGATATCAGCCGCTGATGCCTTAAGAATGGGCTTAGTGAACAAGACACGAAGCAATGGAGCACTTGACGGTAGCTTAGTTAATATTAAAACAAAGGACTATTTATTATCTAATGTTCCTGTATTAATTCAACCTGGTCAAGCTCTAGGAACAGTTGGTTTGGCATTGGGTTATGGTAGGACTAATGCTGGAAAGGTTGCAGATGGCCTAGGTGTTAATGCTTACAAATTTAATTTTATTCAAGGGTCCGGTATTGTTGAAATTTCACCTACTGAAGAAATGCATCAATTTGCCTCTACTCAGTTAGGAAATACAATGATGGGGCGTAAAATTGTAAATGAGGTTTCTCTAGCTGATTTTATAAACGATCCCAAAGGCTCATCATGGAATGAAAAGCCTACATTCCACACTTTGGACGGAACGGTATCATCAGATGAGGCCAATTTATGGGAAAACCATGACCACGAAACTATGCACATGTGGAATATGAGTATTGACCTAAATAGTTGTCATGGTTGTGGTGCCTGTGTAATCGCATGTCATATTGAGAACAACGTTCCTGTTGTTGGTAAAGAAGAGATCCGCAATTTTAGAGATATGCATTGGTTGCGAATAGACAGGTATTATTCCTCGGATATGACCCCAGAGCGTGCAGAAAATGAAAATATCGGTGTTGTTGAAAAGTATGCTGAAATGGAGAAGCCAGGAGTAAGCCCAGAAGTAGTTTTTCAGCCAGTCATGTGTCAACATTGTAATCATGCGCCCTGTGAGACGGTTTGTCCTGTCGGCGCTACCGTTCATTCTAGAGAAGGGTTAAATCACATGGCATATAATCGCTGTATTGGAACCAGGTATTGCGCAAATAACTGTCCATATAAGGTTAGAAGATTTAATTGGTTTAATTATCAAAAAAATGAGCAATTTTCTTCGGTAAATCCGGCTCAAGATGATTTAGGCAGAATGGTTTTAAATCCTGATGTTACCGTAAGAGCAAGAGGAGTCATGGAGAAATGTACCATGTGTATTCAGCGAATACAATATGGCAAGTTAGAAGCAAAGAAACAAGGTAAGCCAATTGAGGATGGCGCCATTACGACGGCTTGCGCGCAAGCATGCGACACTGGATCCATAATATTTGGTGATGTAAATTCTTCTGATAGTGCAGTAAGAAATGCTAAAAAAGATAGTCGATCTTATCATCTCCTTGAAGAAGTAGGCACTCAACCTTCAGTGTTTTATCAAACAAAAGTTCGTAACAAAGTTTAAAAGAAGAAAAAGGGAATTATGCATTACGAATCTAACGTCCGCGAGCCACTAATACTTGGAGATAAATCATATACTGATATCACTAATGACGTTGCTCGCCCGATAGAAACAAAGGCTCCTCGCCTTTGGTGGATTGCTTTTTCCATCGCTCTCACGATGATGTTATGGGGTTTTGGATGTATTGCGTATACGATTGGAACTGGTATCGGTGTTTGGGGGCTAAATAAAACTGTCGGTTGGGCATGGGACATAACCAATTTTGTATGGTGGGTTGGTATTGGTCATGCTGGAACATTGATATCAGCAGTATTACTTCTTTTTCGTCAAAAATGGAGAATGGCTATAAATCGTTCTGCAGAGGCAATGACAATTTTTTCTGTAATCCAAGCTGGATTATTCCCATTAATCCACATGGGTAGAATATGGCTTGGCTATTGGGTTTTTCCTTTGCCTAACACTTACGGTTCACTTTGGGTAAATTTTAACTCTCCACTTTTATGGGATGTATTTGCAATTTCAACTTACTTGACGGTATCAACAGTTTTCTGGTATACCGGCCTCATACCGGATTTTGCAATGATTCGTGATAGAGCAATCAACCCTCTACAGAAATACATCTATAAAATTCTTTCTTTTGGATGGGGTGGAAAAGCCAAGGCATGGCAGAGATTTGAAGAGGTCTCACTTGTTCTTGCCGGTTTAGCAACACCCCTTGTTTTATCTGTTCACACCATTGTATCCATGGATTTTGCAACTTCTGTTATTCCAGGTTGGCACACTACAATATTTCCTCCATATTTTGTTGCTGGTGCAATATTCTCTGGATTTGCAATGGTTCAAACTCTGCTTCTAATTGTAAGGAAAATATTCAAAATGGAGGATTATATTACAATTCAACACATCGAAATGATGAACATTGTTATCATGGTAACAGGGTCCATTGTTGGTGTCGCATATATAACGGAATTATTTATTGCTTGGTATTCAGGTGTGGAGTACGAACAATACGCTTTTCTCAACAGGGCTACGGGCCCCTATTGGTGGGCGTATTGGTCCATGATGACGTGTAATGTTTTTTCTCCTCAGTTTATGTGGATTAAAAAACTTAGAACCAATTTGATATTTACTTTTTTGATTTCAATTGTCGTTAATATCGGCATGTGGTTCGAAAGGTTTGTAATTATTGTAACCTCTCTTCATAGAGATTATCTCCCATCCTCATGGGCGATGTTTTCTCCTACTTTTGTAGATGTAGGAATTTTCTTAGGGACTATCGGCTTTTTCTTTGTTTTATTTTTACTATATGCTCGAACATTTCCTGTAATTGCTCAAGCAGAATTGAAAACAATATTAAAATCCTCTGGGGAATCTCAGAAACAATATCATGATCCAAATGGCAAACATTGAAAATAAAAATCTAGTGCGCGCGATATTTACAGATGATGATATGGTCTTGTCTGCTGTAAAAATATTACGTGAGAAAGGGATGAAAATAAAAGAAGTTTACTCACCCTTTCCCATACATGGCTTGGATAAAGCGATGGGTTTAAAAGAGACAAGAATTGCTATGGCGTCCTTCATGTATGGATTATTTGGGCTAACCATTGCAATAACGCTAACAGCGTATACAATGAATTTTGATTGGCCCCAAAATATCGGTGGAAAGCCAAGTATGACTTGGGGAGCTAATATGCCTGCTTTTGTTCCGATCCTTTTTGAGTTAACTGTATTTTTTGCGGCTCACCTAATGGTTTGGACTTTTATGGTAATTAATAAATTATATCCAGGTGCAGATCCCCAAAACCCGGACCCCAGAACAACCGACGATCACTTTATGATAGAGTTATACTCTTCTAAGGGATTGGTAGATGTTTTAAAGGAATCAGGTGCTAAAGAAATTTCTGAAGTATAATGACTATGAAATTAAAAACACATAGAATTTTTACCTTATTGATTCCGATTTTCATAATGATCGTATCGTGTAACATTGATAAGGAGACTCCCGGTTATACATATATGGATGATATGTACAGATCCCCTGCGGTAAAAACATATCAGCCATCAATTTATAATTTTAGAAATTCTTCAGCTTTAAAACCAGTAGAGGGAACAATTTCAAGAGGATATGTGCCTTATGATATTCCAAATACAAATGAAGGATATGAAAATTCAAAACTTGATGTTTCGGTTCCCCAGTATTTTTCAACATTAGATCCAGAAAA